>Ga0163144_10001908_pt1 | contig 48637 bp, 39 predicted proteins | sample OliLak19BULKMAT1_FD_123175 | JGI IMG/M metagenome (GOLD analysis project Ga0163144, IMG submission 123175) | Freshwater microbial mat bacterial communities from Lake Vanda, McMurdo Dry Valleys, Antarctica - Oligotrophic Lake LV.19.BULKMAT1 | ecosystem: Environmental > Aquatic > Freshwater >... | reverse complement strand
TTGATCGCCGCCAACTTGAACTCCCGCGTAAATTTCCTTCGCGTTTTAGACATGACTCAAATTCTCCTATCAGAATTTTTATGAGTCTAGACTCGTGTCTCAATTTTGGGGACAACTCCAGACCGCCTCAAACAAGACCTCTCCTACGCCTCAAGAATTCTCCGCCGCTCACCCGGCTTCACCCTCACCGCCGTCGCCGTACTCGCCTTCGGCATCGGCCTCAACGTCACCGCCTTCGGTTTCCTCAACACCGCAATGTTCCGGCCCCTCCCCGGCATCGACAACCCCCATACCGTCATGCGCCTCACCCGCCGTGCTCCCGAATCTAGTTCCACCAACATTTCATACCCTGCTTACGATTTCTATAGCCGCAACAAACAGAACTTTACCTCCATGTTCGCTGTCTCCTCAGCCGAACTCACTTATGAAGAAAACGAGCGTTGGAAGTCCAGATTCGTAACTCGCAATTACTTCAGCGAGCTCGGCGTTGGCCCGGCCTACGGCCGCCTCGAAGCCCGCGAACCCGGCGACATCGTCCTCAGTTCCACCTTCTTCGCCCGCCGCTTCTCTGGCGACCCGTCCATCATCGGCAAGCCCATCCTCCTCAACCGCAAAGCAGCCCGCGTCATTGGCGTGGCCGCCTCCGGCTTCCAGGGTCTCGACCCCGAAGGCGACCAAGCCTGGGCATTTCTCGAAGATCACCCCCACTTCTTTGCCGATAGCAAACTGCTCATCAGCATCGACATGCAGCCCCTCCACCTCTACGGCCGCCTCCCCGCCGGACTCTCCCCCAAGGCCGCCGAACAAGCTATGCGCCCCATCGTCGACCAGCGCCGCAAAGTCGCTCCCACCGAAATTTGGAAAGATGAATTCCTATACATCGAACCCGGCGCTTACACCATTCGCGGCGCTGAAAAACTCCTCGCGCCACTCTTGATCGCCTCCACCCTTCTCTTGCTCGTGCTCCTCACCGCCTGCGCCAACCTCGGCAACCTCCTGCTCGCCCGTAGCGTCACCCGCGAACGCGAGTTCTCGATCCGCGCCGCCATCGGCGCAACCCGTGGCCGCATCATCCGCCAACTGATGACCGAAAGCATCGCCCTCGCCCTACTCGGCGCAGTTGCAGGTCTGGCTCTCAGTTCCGTGGCCACTACCATCCTCGTCCGCACGCTCGATTGGCCTGCCTACATCGATGTCGCCCCTGATTGGCGTGTCGCCACTTTTGCATTCTTGTCGGGCCTGCTCGCATCCCTCCTGTTCGGCCTCGCCCCAGCACTCCAAGCCACCCGCACCAACCCCGTCCGAGCCTCCCGCCTCCGCCATATCTTCATCGGCGCTCAAGCCGCCGCCTGTTGCGGACTGCTCATCCTTTCCGGTCTGCTCACCCGGGGTCTGTTCAAATCGATCTCCGAAAAACCCGGCTTCACCTACCAACAATCCGCCGTCATTGATCCCAACCTCCACGGCGTCGGCCGATCCGGACAATCTGCACGCATCTACCTCGAACAACTCAAGACCCGCCTGTCTGAAATCAGTGGCGTCCAGTCGGCCTCAATCGCCACCATCCCGCCCCTCGGCCAACGCAGTTCCACAACGCTCCTTCCAATCGGCATCGCCCTGGTCAACGAAATCGATCCCGATTACTTCGACACCATGCAAATCCCCTTGCTGCGCGGCCGCACCTTCCGCCCTGGAGACCGCGATGTCACCATCCTCGGCGAACGGACTGCCTCCCGCCTCTGGCCCAATCACGATGCCCTCGGCAAGGAGTACACCTCGAAGGACGGCAAAGTCCGCCGCACCGTAATCGGCATCGCCGCCAACGCCCCCATCTATTCGCCCGGCGAACCCGACGCCATGGAGATCTATTTGCCTCTCAAAGATGAGAGCTTCGAACACGCACTGCTTCTGGTCCGTACCGCAAACCTCACACCCATCCAGAAAGCACTCCAAAAAGCCGCCAACGACATCGACACCACGGTCATCCCCAGCCTTTCCCCGATGCGCCAAGGTATGGATCGCCTCGTCAACAACTCACGTGCCGCCGCCCTGACGGTCTCTGCTCTGGGCGCGTTCTCACTCTCGCTGGCCGTAGTCGGCTTCGCCGGCCTGATCGGCTTCGCCGTCACCCAGCGCACCCGCGAAATCGGAATCCGCCTCGCCCTGGGGGCCACCCGCTGGCAGGTCATGCGCATCGCTCTCGACCGCCTCCTGCTCCCCACCGCCACCGGCATCGCCGCCGGAATGGCCCTCGCCGCCGGTCTCGCCCACCTCCTCCGCAGCGAACTCTACGGACTCAGCACCATCGACCCGCTCACCTTCATCACTGCGCCAGCCCTTTTCCTGGCCTTCGCACTTCTCTTTTCCCTGGGCCCGCTCAGCCGCGCCGCAAAGGTCGCGCCAGCCACCGCCCTGCGCCACGAATAACAACGCCGCCCGGGCAGAATTGAGCCATCCTAGTGTAGGAATGCCGACTGCCACTCACTCCGCCCTGCGCATCGCGCGGGTCAGCATCGCCGCCGGCCTTTTCCTGGCCCTCATCAAGATCACTGCGGGCATCATGGCAAACTCGCTCGCCGTAATCGCCGACGGCATCGAAAGCGCCGGCGATGTCGTCGCCAGCTTCATTCTCTGGCTAGGTCTGCGCATGTCTGCCGAACCACCTGACGCAGACCATCCCTACGGCCACGGCCGCTTTGAAATTCTCGCCGGTCAGGCCATCGGCGCATTCCTCATCGCCAGCGGCGCAATCCTCGCCCTCCAGGCCCTCCGTCACCTCCGCGAGCCACAAACCACACCCCAGTCCTTCGCCATCTGGACCGTCGTCATTTCGATCGTTATCAAGCTCGTGCTCGCCCGTTGGAAGAAAAAAGCAGCCCGCGAGTACCGCTCCGCCGCCCTGGAAGCCGACTCGGCCAACGACTGGCTCGACGTCGTCTCCGGCCTCCTCGCCATCCTTGCCCTCGGCCTCAACCTCTACGACCCCATCCTCTTCTCCCACTCTGACGCCATAGGCGGCGTGCTCATCGCTGGCCTGGTCATCCTCCTCGGCCTCCAGGTCCTCCGTCAATCCTCCTGGGAACTCCTCGACACCATGCCCTCACCCGCCATGCTCGACGAAATCAAAACCTGTGCCCTCAAAGTCCCCGGCGCACTAGGCATCGAGAAATGTCACGCCCGCAAAACGGGTTTCCAATATCACGTCGACCTCCACCTCGAAGTCCACCCCCAGCTCACCGTCGAGAACGCCCACCAGATCTCCGGCGCAGTCCGCGCCGCCATCCGCACCAACATCGATTGGGTCGCCGACGTCCTCGTCCACATCGAGCCCGCTCCGTCGCACAATGGAATCGATGGATAACATCCACATCGCCAAACTCCTCGAAGAAACCGCCGACCTCATGGAGATCGCCGCTGAAGACGGCTTCCGAATCCGCAGCTACCGCAACGCCGCCAAAACCCTCGAAGGCTACCCGGAATCTATAGACGCCATCCTCGCCGACCCAGACCGCAAAGTCACCGACATCCCCGGCATCGGCAAAGGCATCGCCGCCATCCTCGTCGAGATCAAAGAACGCGGCAGCTTCGAGCGTCGCGACGAGATGCTCGAGAAATACCCTCCCACCGCGCTTGAGATGCTCAAGATCCAGGGCCTCGGCCCCAAATCGATCGCCATTCTGATAGAGACTTTCCGCATCTCAACCGTCGACGATCTCGAACGCCTGTGTATCGAACAAAAGCTCCGCACCATTCCGCGCATGGGTGCCAAGCTCGAAGAGAAAATCCTCAAATCCATCACCGCCTACCGGCGCTCGGCCGGTCGCTTCCTCATCAACTTCGCCACCCAGACCGCCGAAGAAGTCCAGGCCCTCTTCGCCCCCCTCAAAGGCATTACTTCCATCAGCGCCGCCGGCAGTCTCCGCCGTGGCAAAGACACCATCGGCGATGTCGACATTCTCGTCGCCGGGCCCGAAGCGGTCCAAGCCCTCGACACCTTCGCCAAATGGTCCAAGGTCGACGAAATGTTAGCCAAAGGCGAAAACAAAGCCTCCGCCCGCGTCGGTGTCGAAGGCATCCAGGTCGACGTCCGTGCCCTCACCTCAGAATCCTTCGGCGCCGCCATGCAATACTTCACCGGCAGCAAAGAACACAACGTCACCCTGCGCACCCGCGCCGTCCGCATGGGTTACACGCTCAACGAATACTCGCTCTCCCGCGAATCCGACGGCACGATCATCGCCGCCGCAACCGAAGAAGAAATCTACAACGCCCTGGGTCTGGCCTGGATTCCGCCCGAGCTCCGCGAGAACACCGGCGAAATCGAAGCCGCCGAGCAAAACAAGCTCCCCACCCTGATCGAGCTCGATCAAATCCGCGGCGACCTCCACATGCACACCAGGGAATCGGACGGCCGCGGGACGCTGGAAGAAATGGCCGCCGCCGCCGTAGCAATGGGCTACGAGTACATCGTCATCACCGACCACTCCAAGGCCCTGGCCATGGCCAACGGCCTCGATGAAAAGCGAGCCATCGCCTTCGCCCAATTGGTCAAAGGAATCCCCGCTGGCGAGTTGGGCGTCAAGGTCTTCTCTGGCCTCGAGTGCGACATCATGAAAGAGGGCAACATGGACCTCGGCAACGAAGCGCTCTCGCAGCTCGACTTCGTAGTAGCCAGCGTCCACAGCCACATGAACCTCGACGAGCACGCCATGACCGACCGTCTCCTGGCAGCCCTCGATAACCCCTACATCCACACCATAGGACATCCCACCGGGCGGGTCCTGCTCCACCGCGACGCCTACCACTACGCCTTCGAAGCGATAGCCGCGAAGGCTGCCGCCAAAGGAGTCTTCATGGAAATCAACGCCAGCCCCGAGCGCCTGGACTTACATGCCTCGTTGATCCGCAGCGCCAAATCCAAAGGCTGCAAGTTCACGATCTCAACCGACGCCCACCACCCCCGCCACTTCCAAAACATGCGCTTCGGAATCAAAATGGCCCGCCGAGGCTGGCTTGAAAAAGACGACGTGATTAACACCCAACCGCTAGCCATATTCGAAAACACGATTAGAACCACACGTGCACTGAGGTTAAGCAGTAGATTTAAACCCTGATGCCTTCGATTCGTTTCTTGTCATAGGCCGGGCGGCGCATTGATCCGAACTCCGACGCGTGTTTGAAGAAAGCGTTCCGTTTCCATCGGGCGAGGTATTCGGTAACGATCCAGCCGTTTTCGAGAAGAAGAAAGAAGCTCTCGTCCAGAGCGTAAGAACGGCTTGCGATGCCATTAGCAGCACACCGGATTCACCGATCCTGCGGCTGGTTCAACGCGGTATCGAGCATATCCGGCAGTCCTGCTCACCAGTAGGAACATACTGTCTGTCGGTGAAGGCGGACCTCCTTGAGGAGAACGGAGACGCGCGGCTAAGAACGCGGCAAGCTGGAAACCGAGCAGCAGATCGCGGGCCATGAATCGCCGCGCACTACGAAGCTCTACGACCGGCGCGAGGAAGGGATTTCGCTTGATGAAGTCGAGCGGATCGCTATTTGAAACACGGGCGGATCGTTACGGCCACTGCTGGGAACCGTGCACGATGCGGACAAACTCGACTGCCTCTTTTCCGGCGCGGTAGATAATCACGAAAGGGAAACCGGCAACGGTGAGTTCACGCGTACCCGGCTTGCATCCCGCCCGGCACGGAGCGGCAGGTTTTTCAATGCGTCGGCAGAGTCATAGATGGCCAGCGCGGCACGGCGGGCTTGCGCTGCTCCAAATCGTTTTTCGGTGTAGTCACAAATATGGCTGAGGTCGTCCGCCGCTGGCTTGGTCCAACGAACGGTCACTTACGCCGGATACCGGGTTTCGATCATTCTGCGAACGGCATCGTGCTCAACGAACTCGCCTTTATCCGCAGCAGCCAACCCCTTATCGGCTTCGCGGGAGAACCACTCGTCATAGCCGAAAAGCTGTTCGACCGCTTCTTGCACAAGGGCTTCCGCTGCGCGGCCTTGCGCCGTCGCCAAGCGTGAAAGTTTGGCCTGCTGGTCAGGAGTGAATTGCACTTCCATGGGGCGTGGTTCCTTCCAAAATAAAACGGCTTGCTCTATCCAGATTAGAGGATATACGGCGTTTGTCACGGTTTCAAGTCCGGCTGAACAGCCCACAAACGGCCCTTAGCGATCCGGCCGTCTACGAGTTGCAATCTGACGAGCGAAAGGGGGGCTTCAAGGATGAGCCCTTGGCCCTCGAGTGAAGACGAGCCAGCGGATATTCTGGAAGGTCCGTCTTGTTCAGGGTTTGGAGGAAGTCCTCACGAATCTTGCGGATGTGCTTTGTATAGCCAGGCCCGAATTGCTGATGAAGGCTGGTCGAAGGCACAAGCGCGTCGGAACTCGGAGAAACGCGGCAGAGACGCTGCGCCAGCCAAGCGTAGATGTCCAAGTCCATCCACTATGCGCCATCGCCGCCACGGCCCGCTGATCGAGCGGCACGGCATTAGCCGCCTATATCCCCAACCCTGGGGAACTTTTTGCCTCCTTGAGGATCTTCAAAGGCAAAAGTTCCCTGTAAGCGGATTGGCTGTACGACTCGACAGATTCATTCCCACTATCGACTGATCGGTTCCTCGTCCTCCTCTTCATCTAGCTCGCCATCCTCCAAATCGTCGTCATCGTCTTCATCCGGAGGATCTACCATTGCTTCTTCGTCTTCCAGCGGGTCGATTTGATTCTGCATGGAATTTGCGCCCTCGTTGTCAAGATCCTCATCCTCATCCTCATCTTCATCATCAGCATCCTCGTCAACCAAGGCTTCAAGTGAAGAATTGGCGTATCCCCTCAACCTTCCAGGATTCGATTCAAATAACCTGGACATTGAACTTGCGCTGCGTTCATCTACAGATTCAAGATTCATCAAATAACTCATTTTTAACTCCTTGGCTTGGCTGGCTTTTCTTCGCCCGCTTGAGGAATGCCAGCAACTACCGGGCCATTCTCTTCATGTCACGATCCAAGCCGGTAACGGGTCAAGTTGCCGCCCCACACATCACCAACCTGTTCCAGCCGTATGGGCATGTTTCCCAGATTGAAGTCCCCTGGCTTCAAAGAAGTCGTCAGCTCATCCCACAACAACGGCGTACTCACAGGTGCATTCGCGTGCGGCCGGATCGAATACGCGCTCGCCACGGTCTTCCCCTTCCCCACCTGTAGGTAGTCGATATACACGCGGGATTTCGGGCGTTTGGCGATGGCCCTCTCAATGGTAAAAAGTTTCGGATATCGAGCGGCGGCAACCTGAGCAAGTTGTTCCGCCACCTGCTTCACACGATCGTAATTTTGCTTTGGTTCCAACGGGATGAGCACATGCACCCCATCCCCGCCGCTAGTCTTCACCACTGAAGACAGCCCAACCTCTTCAATCAATTCCTTCATCGCAAGAGCACCCTCCACGACCTTTCCGAAAGGCGCGCCGTTGCCGTCCAAATCGATCAGCAGTGAGTCAGGCGAATCGAGATCGTTCACGCGGCTCAGCCACGGGTGATGATCGATGCACCCCAGATTGACCAGATAGAGCAGCGTAGCCAAATTTGCGCATAAGCAGTACCGGATCATCCGCTTGCTGTCGTCCGAATACAGCTTGATGGCGTCAATCCACTCAGGTGTGCTCTCAGGAAGATTCTTCTGGAAAAATGTCTTCCCGAGGATCCCGTCCGGGTAACGCTTCAGCGACAAGGGCCGGTCTTCAAGCATCGGAAGCAGATAAGGGGAGACTTCCGCGTAATAATTCAAGACGTCCCGTTTGGTGAGCCCATCTTCCGGAAAGTAAAGCTTGTCCAGATTGGTAAATTGAAGCTGGTGGCCGTCGATGTCAAGCGTGACATTGGCATCCTTGCCGGCAATCATTTTCTTTCCCGCCAAGCTTTCCCGCCTGACTTCATTGGGCTTCACGTCCGCCCTCAATCCTAAAAAGACCGGGGCCCTCAATTTGCCAGCCGCCGTCCACTGGGCAAACTTGACTTCACAAATCATGTCAGGCCGAATGGGGATCATACCCTTGGGCCAAGTACCCAAATGCCCTTTCTTCAACCGTCTTGCCTGCATCGTTTCCGCAAGCCTCGTCATCGTTTGCTCATCAAATCCGGTTCCTACATTCCCGCACCACTTCAGTGCCTTGCCTTCATTCAGCCCGAGCACCAGCGAGCCAAAACTCTTGCGCTTCCCCTCCAGCCAGCCACAGATCAGGAATTCCTGCCGCAACTCCAGCTTCACTTTGCGCCAGACATCGCTGCGGCCCGCTCGATAATGGCTGTCCACCCGCTTTGCGACCACCCCTTCAATTCCCAAATCTTCCGCCGCCTTCATCACTTGAATGGGCTCACCGGAGAACTGCTTGGAAATGATCAACTCCCCCGTTTCAGCAATGATCTCCGACAACCGCTGACTGCGTGCGGAAAGTGGCAAGTCTCTGAGATCCTGCCCGTCCAGGAAAAGTAGATCGAACACGCAATATACGATCCTGCCGGATCCTTGCGACTTCACTGGTTTTGTCCCTGGATCGGCAAACCGAGGCTGCAGCCATTCAAAGTGAGAAACGCCATTCTCATCCACCGCTACGATCTCCCCGTCCAGGACCGCTTCCTTGGCTTGGATAGATGCTCCAATCGATTTGAGTTCCGGAAAATGCCTGGAATAACTTCCACCGCTGCGCGACTGAAAATCCACTCCACGGGACGAAATCTGGCACAGAGCCCTCATTCCGTCCCACTTGATCTCATAAATCCATTCGCTTCCCTCCGGCAGGCGATCTGTCAGCAGGGCCAGCATGGGCTCGACCAGTTTGGGTAGCTGCTCCCGTGCGGGCTGTAAGTTCTTGGCAATCGAATCCTGTGACCTGCCGGTGGTTACACTGCTCTCATAGTCCCCAATCTTCCAGCCGGGCTTCGCACCGGCGTCCTTTTTCTTGATCAATAGCCATTCGTTTCCTGCCTTGGAATTCAATCGAACCAATGCAAACTCCCCATGCAGCTTGGAGCCCTCCATCGAAAATTTCAAATTTCCTTCAGCAAGTTGCTCATCCGCGGGACCACTCCCCAGCAGCGTAAAACTCCCCCGGTCCCAAAGCATCACGCTGCCCCCGCCATACTCGCCTTGAGGAATGTTTCCCTCAAACGTCCCGTAGGAGAGCGGGTGATCCTCCACCATCATTGCCAGCCGCTTTTCGGATGGGTCTAGACTCGGACCCTTGGGAACGGCCCATGATTTGAGCACCCCTTCAATTTCCAGCCGGAAATCGTAATGCAGATGGCTCGCGTCGTGTCTCTGAACAAAATACGATGCCTGCTCGCCAGGCTGCAAAATTTTCGTTTTCGACTTCGACTTCGACTTCGTGGATGCGGCTGGCGGTTCCGAGGTAACCGCAAAATTCCGCTTTCTCGAATATTCCTTCAGTGACTTCATAACCTTCCGAATCGAAACAAACTTCGGTGCTGACCAATCGAAGAATAGGTAATGCCACAGATCCGAGGAATTATATGCCCGCAACAGTCTGGACAGGTCACATCACCTTTGGCTTGGTTTCCTTCCCCGTTGAACTCTTCGCGGCTGCCAGGCGCAACACGCTCGACTTAGATCTTCTCCACGCCAAAGACTTCTCGCGAGTGAAATACGTTACGTTCTGCAAGACCGAAGACAAGCCGCTCAGCCGGGATGAAATCGTCAAGGGATTTGCCTACGAAAAAGGCAAGTACATCATCCTCGAACCGGATGATTTCGCCAAAGCTGCGCCGAAGACGGCCAAAGTGATGGAGATGCAGGAGTTCGTTGAGGCTACCGAAATCGACCCCATCTACCTCGACGACTCCTATTACGTTTCTCCAAAAGAAGGCGGCGAAAAACCGTACGCCCTCCTCTATCAAGCCCTGATTGCCAACAATCTCTGGGGAGTAGCTCAAATGGCGATGCACAGCCGGGAACACACGGTAGTTCTGCGTCCCGGCCCAAAGGGCCTGCTGCTGCATACCATGTACTATCGCGAAGAAATCAGGTCCGCCCAGGAATACAATGTCGACAAGAGCCAGGTCAAGGAAAAGGAATTGGCTTTGGCCACCTCCCTGATTCAAGCGCTGGCATCCACCTTTGAGCCGCAGAAATACCACGACAGCTACCGCGAGAAACTCGAAGCAATCATCGAATCCAAGCGCAAGGGCAAGAAGATTGTTGCCATGCCGGAAACAAAACTTGCCCCTGTCGTCGACATTATGGAGGCGCTCAAAAAGAGTCTCGCAATCCACAAGAAACCTGTGGCACGGGAGACCGCCAAAAGCGCCGCACCCGCCAGATCCTTACGAGCAAAGAAGGCTGGATAACTACTACCAGCGAAATCCAACCGTGACGGGAACGAGTGGAGAAGGTCGCCATGCTGAGGCTGCATTTGCTGGAGAAGGAGCCCATCTCGAAGCTGTGCGATGAAGTGGGACTCCAGCCGACAGTCTTATACCGCTGGCAGAAGGAAATCTTCGAGAACGGGGCTACTGCCTTCGAGCAGAAAGCACGGTCGAACCATTCCACCGAACAGAAGCGCAGACATCGTGGCGGTGAGTCCAACCAGCGTATGGCGCGTGTTGGAGCAGGCGGGAATGTTGTCGAAGTGGAACGGCAAGCCGTCGAAGAAGGTCACGGGCTTTGAGCAGCCGCTGGAAGTTCATCAACACTGGCAAATCGATGCGTCCTACATCATCAAGTAAGGTTGTGTCGGTTGAGCGAATCGAAGTCGTGACGGATTCCATTCAAACACTTCGCATGCTTGCTGCGTTATAAGGATAGAAAGTTGATGACGGCGACAGCCAGCGTGGCCGATTTTATCGATGCACAACCACTGGGCAACCTGGTGGCGGCGGCGCAGGCCGGCGACCGCGTTGCACTTGAGTCTCTGCTGATGACGGTTGAGCAGCCGGTTTTCCGGTTCGCCTACCGCCTGCTGGGAAACTCGGCGATGGCAGAAGACGTCACCCAGGAGACGATGCTGAAGGTCTGCCAGAATCTGCATCGTTATCGGGAAAGAGGACAGTTTAAGGCATGGGTTTACCGGATCGCGGCGAATCAAGCGGGCGATGCACGGCGGAGCAGGCGGACCTGGGACGAATTGGAGGATGCCGCGGTCGCGGGGCCGGATCCCGAGCAGGCCGAACAGTTGCGCCGTGTGATGACAGCTTTGAACGTTCTGACAGAAAAGGAACGCGCGGCGTTGGTGCTGATCGATATCGAGGGATATGACAGCCGGGAAGCCGGGCGCATTCTGGGATGTCTGGCGATTACGGCACGGACGCGGGCAGCTCACGCGCGCAAGAAGGTTAGAAGAGAGTTGACACGTTACTACCCCGAGTTGGAGGATTCTAAATGAGAGACGGCCGGCTGCGAGAGATTCTTTCGGTAGGCCCCAGTGCCGAACAAACAGAATTGCGGAGCGCGCGGGCACGGAAGCGGGCGATCACCGGGTATAAAGCCAGTCCTCCGCGAACGTTCTGGCACCCGGTCCTGGCGGCCGGACTGGCGTTGCTACTGGGGGGGATCTGGTTTGTTGAAAAGCCGGCTGCTCCGGGCCTCACGGATTCGGCTACGGACAGTCGGCGGATCGAGGTGCAGTTGCAATTGAGTGATGGAACGCGGGTCAACTGGGTGATGGACGATCGCTATGCGCTTTAATCTACCGGCAATCGCAATCCTGCTGGTGCTGGCGACGGCCGGTAACGCGGCGGCCCAAAAGTCGGACAAGAAAGGGCCGAGGCGGCAGGCCGAGGTGCGGCTGCAAGTGATTCAGGCGTCTTCATCGGGGCAAGGTCCGAACGACGCGGCTACACTGGTCCCGGCGGAGCTCAAGTCGCTTCTGCGATACAGCCGATACACCCTCCTTGACTCTGCGTTCCTGCGAGCCACCGAGCGGACGGAGCAGCGAATCACAGTAGCCGGAGATATGCTCGGCGAAGTCGAATTTGAAGTACAAAATGACGGTCAGATTGAAGTGAAGCTCGAGCTAAGACGAGCCACCAGCCTGCTGCTGGACACTCGGGCTACGGTAAAAAGCGGCGAGACGGTCGTCCTCGGCGCGTCACGCATGCGCGATGGGTCGAGCGGGCTGATCGTCCTGCTTACAACGAAAATAATCCCCTAAACAGGAGACGAAAATGAATCGCGCAGCGATGATGACGCTATACGTGTGTTTATGCGCCGCCGCACAGGTGCCGTTCGCGTTGACGCGCGGCGTAGTCGTCGATCCCAGCGGAGCGCCCGTAGAGGGTGCTCAGGTTACGCTCGGGCGATCCCGCGTGAGCACCGACGCCGAAGGCAGGTTCCGATTGGCGGGGAGTGGTGAGTTGCGAGTTGCCAAGAGAGGATTTGAAGGGTATCGCGGGGATGCGCGGCCGGGAGTGGAGATGCGGATCGAGTTGGCGGTCGAGACCATTCGGGAACGGTTGACCGTCACCGATCGGCCGGAGCCGGTCTCGACAGACGCAGCCGCGGGCGTCGACGGCATAACCATTCAGTCGTCAACTCTCACGCAGTTACCCGTCGAAGGGAGCAGCATCCTGGCCGCCGCGGCCCGCCTTCTCAACGCAGGCGCCCTGGGCGACGGCGGTGTGGCGGTAATCGTGGACGGCGTGCCACAGAGGAGGGCAAAGATTCCGGGGGCGCTAGTGCAGGAAGTTCGCGTGAATCAGAATCCGTATTCGGCGGAGTTCCAGCGGCCCGGCAGTGGGCGGATTGAAATCACAACCAAGGGAGCGGTCAAGGAATACCACGGCGAGGCGGTGTATCTGTTCCGCAACTCGGCGCTCAACGCCAGGAACGCGGTAGCGGCGCGCAAGCCGGACGAGCAGCGGCGCGACTTCGAAGCGAGCCTCTCGGGTCCCATTAAGCGGGGTATGTCATTCTTTGTAGATGTTGAACGGAAGGACGATCTTCGGCAGGCGGTGGTGTTGGGCCGGACTCCTTTGCGCGAGGTCAGGGAGAATTTTGGGACTCCGGCGAAAAGCACCGATGTGACAGGCCGGCTGCTGAAAAAATACGAGAGTGGTTCGGGATGGTCGCTGCGGTATGACTTCGAGACCGACGAGGCATTGGGGCGTGGAATCGGTGGAGTGCGGCTGCCGGAATCGGCCTACGATGAAGCCGAAGCCGGACAGGAGTGGCGCTGGCAGCACCTCGGCGTCTGGAGTCCGAAACTGACCAGCGAGCTTGCGCTCGAGATCGAGCGCCAGGAGACGAGGGTGGAGAGCCACAATTCGGGGCCGAAAATCGTGGTGCAGGACGCATTCACGGGCGGCGGAGCGCAGCGAAGTTCCGTCCAGCGCGAGACGAGCGCCTCACTAGTGAGCGCGGTGACGTGGTTCGAGGGTCCGCACAAGATTCGCGCCGGAGCGAGCATACCGAATTGGCAGCACCACAATGTCATGGATCGCTCAAATTTCGGCGGCACTTACTCCTATGCGAGTCTGGCGGACTACGCGGCGGACCAGCCGTTTTCGTTCGTCGTGCAACGCGGCAACCCTCAGCTCCAGTATCGCTACGCAGAAGCGGCTGCGTTCGCGCAGGGCGATTTCCGGATCAAGCCGAACCTTTCGCTGGGGGTAGGAGTCCGTTACGACTGGCAGCGGCTAACCGGAGATCTGAACAATATCGCGCCGAGGGTATCGGTCGCCTGGGCGCCGGCAAGAGTGTCTAAGACAGTGCTGCGGGCGGGGTTCGGTATGTTTAACGACCGAAGCGGAGCGGGTCCGATAGCCGATAGTCTACGCTTTGATGGCGTACGCGTGTATGAAGCGCTCGTCGTTCCGGGGAACGGTTCTTTGCGCGCCGCGTCGAACGTGGTCCGGTTAAGCGGCGGCCTGCGAACCCCCTATCTTCTTAACTTCAGCGTTGGCGTTGAGCGGCAGATCACTGCGAGGACCGCGGCCGCGCTAAGTTACGTCGCTTTGCGTGGAGTGGCGCTCTATCGTTCTCGCGACGCGAATCCGCCGCTTCCTCCGGATTACCTGAGGCCCGATCCAGGGTTGGCGACGTTGCGGCTGATCGAGTCGGCTGGCCGGATGGCGTCAAACGCGATGGAAATAAGGTTTCGAGGCGAGTTAGGCCGGTTCAGCGGGAACCTCAGCTATATATTGGGCAAGGCGAGCAATAACACCGGCGGCATCGGATGGATGCCGCCCAACAGCCTCGATTTCCGGCGGGAGTGGAGTCGCGCCGACTTCGACCAGCGCCATCGATTTCGCGCGCTGGGGACGGCGCGATCGTCGTTCGGCATCAGGATAGGGTTTGGTATCGAAGCGGCCTCGGGCGTGCCGTACAGCTTGACGAGTGGCCGCGACGATAATCGCGACGGCATCGCGCGAGAACGCCCCGAAGGAGTTGCGCGCAATACGCTGCAAGGGCCGGACCGATTTGAGATCGATGTGCGGCTCTCTCGCGAATTTAGGCTTTCAGGCAGCACCGGTGGCGATCGATCGTTCACGGTGATGGCCGACGCATTCAACGCCTTTAATCGGGCCAACTACACGGAGGTGATCGGGAATCGGAGTTCGCCGCTGTTCGGACGCCCGATGAGCGCTTCTGCGCCTCGCCGTGTACAACTGGGCGTTCGATTGAGCTTCTGACATGGAGTGACCCTTTCATGTCCGCCAATGGACTGACCGGCTTGAGTCTGTCCGGTTTGAAATCCCGCAAGTCGACCGTGATGTATCGCTGCGTCTTCGTGGGTAATCGGTATCCTTGGAAAATCGCCGCCGCGCTCAGGAAGAAACTCCAATGTTGATTCACTCTTGCGCGGGATAGAAGTAACCCCGGAATGGATCGAAAATTTCGATTCGAAACGAATGCGGTACCGGCAATCTCTAGAAGCTGGAGACATTCATGCCGGCAAAGACCAATGCAAAAGGCCAGAGAAAAATTGGCAAAGTCATGCACGAATTCAAGGAAGGCGCCCTCAAGTCCAGCGGCGGGGACAAGGTTGTCAATCCAAAGCAGGCCATAGCCATTGCGCTCAGCGAGGCGCGTGAAGCAGGCGCAGCGATTCCAAAGAATCCGCCGGCAAAGAAAGCCGCGAAGTCGGCCCGGAAATCAAAGTAGCCAATTATCAGATCAGTTCCGGTTTAGTTGAAATTGGAGAAGCCTGGCAATGGCCCCCTGAAGACGCCCGACTCTCCCAACCCGGGCATGATATGTTGCTCCCAATATGCGAATTGCTTCGTTGTTGGCTCTCCTCACATGCTGCGCAAATTCTGCCTTGGCGCAATCAGCCCAGGCAAACATCTCCGGCCTTGTCAGCGATCCTCAGGGAGCCGTAATCGCCGGGGCGACTGTGCGCCTGGCCAATCTCGCCACAGGCAGTTCCACCACGTCGACGACCAACGATAGCGGCCTCTACGCCGTGCGCGCCCTGCCCATCGGGCGCTACACTCTCACGGCCGAGAAAGCTGGCTTTAAAAAACTCCTCAGCACCAATATCGCCCTCACCACCGGCCAAAGCCTCGAACTGAATCTTACCCTCGAAGTCGGCGCCGTCACCGAATCCATCAGCGTCTCGGCAACTGCCTCCTCCATCGAAACCAGGTCCAGCGATGTCAGCCAACTCATCGAAGCCAAGACCATCGAAGACATGCCCATCGGCGATCGCCGCAGCATGAACATCATCGGCCTCACTGGCGCCGCCGTGTTCGTCAACTACGACGCTGGCGGCAAGCCCAACTTCTCGCTTGCAGGCGGGCGTACCCAGTCACAGAACTTTTTCATCGATGGCGGCACCGCTCAAAACATGCGCCTCGGCATTGGACAGGTTGACCTGGATCCTCCCGTTGAAACCGTCGCGGAAGTGAAAATTCTTTCTAACAGCTATAGCGCGGAATACGGAGGCAGTGCCGGCGGCGTCATAATCGCCACCACCAAGAGCGGCACCAATCAGTTGCAGGGCACCCTGTTTGAATACTTCCGCAACGAAAAGTTGGATGCGGCTAATTATTTCGCACCAATTGTAAACAGCGAGAGGGTTCGCGCTCCCCTCCGTTACAACGTTTTTGGAGGAACAATCGGCGGGCCTGTCCGCATACCAAAGATTTACAACGGCAAAGATCGCACTTTCTTCTTTTTCGCTTACGAGGGGAGCAAGCGAAACGAAGGCGTCGTCCGCACTCTCACGGTGCCGACTGTGGCGCAACGAGGCGGCAACTTCAGCGCCAACTCAAACCCAATCTTCGACCCAGCCACCACCGGGCTCGTGAACGGCCAGAACCGCCGGACTCAGTTCCCGGGCAATATAATTCCGCCAAGTCGCATCGATTCCGCCGCCGCAAAAATCGCCACCTACTATCCTCTGCCAAACCGGCCTCCCGACAATGCAACGGGTGTCAACAATTTCCGCGCCAACTACGTCACTCAATTTCCTCGCGACAACTACACCGCCAAAGTGGATCACAATCTCACCACGAATGATAAGCTGACCGTCCGTTATCTCTACAACTCCGACAACCGTTTCAATACTTCGGTGTTTCCGTTGGAGGCAGCCGAAACGCTTACAGACCCTGTCCGCCACCAGCATTACACCTACCTCAGCTACAACAAAATCATCACGGCGTCGATACTCAATGAGGCGCGCTACACCTACGGAAATCGAATCAACTGGGATGTTTCAAAAGGCTTGGGCCCCGACTGGGGAAAGGCAATTGGCATTCCAAATCTTCCAGCCGGAGCTTTTCCCACCCTCAATTCCACCGGTTATACGGCGCTCGGCGCGGCCAATCAGGAACGCCGCCAGTTTCCCATCCAGCAGCACCAGATCATCGACAACTTCTCGTGGGTCCGCGGTCGCCACAATCTCAAGTTCGGCTTCGAATACCGCAAGAGCATGAACTATGAAATCAATCGGCCCACCCCCTCTGGCAGCTTCAACTTTGTACCTCTCTCAACCGGGCAGCCCGGCACTGCCGCCTCGGGGAATGGATTCGCTTCGCTGATGCTCGGCCTCATGACAAATTACACCGTCCGCGAAACGGAAATTCTGGATCGTAGAAGCGTGTATTGGGCATGGTTTATACAGGACGATTGGAAGCTCAGCCGCGACCTGACCCTAAACCTCGGACTTCGTTGGGAACTCGATACCCCGATTACCGATTCCAACAGCCGCATGAACGGCTTCTCGGTGGACCAGTTGAACCCCGTCAGCGGAACCCCTGGCGTCGTCAAATTCATGGGTCAAGGCGGGTGGCCCACTAGCCCATATCGCACCGACCTGAATAACTTCGGGCCCCGTATCGGGATGGCTTATAAACTGTTCGGCAAAGACAACACCGTGATCCGTGCTGGTTACGGCGCATACTTCGCACATCCCTTTGATGCCGGAGCACCGTCAAGCGCAAGCCTTGGCTTTGAGAAGTCTGTCGCCTTGGTCAGTCCCGATCAGGGCATCACTCACCCGTTCACCTTGAGCCAGGGACCCGGAGCTTCCAGCCTGGTCTCTCCAACCCTGGACGACCGCTTTGGAGCGGTGCGCGTGGGCTCCGCGCCCAATACCGCCGTCACGTTTTATGAGTTCGGACGCTCAACTGGCTACTCGCACCAATTCAACGCCAGCGTGCAGCACGTGCTCTCTGGTGGTGTGCTGCTTGAGGCAACTTACCTCGGCAACATTTCCCACAAATTGGCCAGTACAAACCTTTCCCTGAACCAGATCCCGCTCGCTCAGGCTGCTGCAGGCCGGACCACCCAACAGTTCCGGCCTTATCCTCAATTCAGCGGAGTCACGGCAGTGCTGCCGAGTCTCGGCGATTCCAGCTACCACGCCCTCGCCACCCGCTTTGAAAAGAGATTCTCCAGTGGACTGAATTTTCTGGGCACATATACGTGGTCAAAGTTTTTGAATAACACCAGCGAAGGCGGAAGTCAGGTGGGCAATGACGCGGGCCCTTATTCTGACTTCTACAACCGGCGGCTGGATCACGGCTACAGCGGCAACGACGTGCCGCATCGCATGACGTTTGCCAGCGTCTACGAGTTACCCTTTGGTGCGAGCCGCCGATTCCTGAAATCGAACAACCCCATACGGTGGGTACTGGGCGATTGGAATCTTGGGATCAACGCATTGCTACAAGCAGGAGCTCCCTTCACCGTGACCACCCAGGTTGACACCCGCAACAACTTCTCGGCCGGAGCTCTGCGGGCCGATCTAATTGGCGATCCCAAGCTCCCGAACTCCGGCCGCACCACAAGCAGATGGTTTAATACATCGGCCTTCGCGCAACCGGGCGCGTTCAAGAATGGCTCCGGCGGTGTCGGTATCGTCCGTGCCGATGGAAAAATCAACTTCGACATCTCCTTGCTGAAGAACTTTCCGCTGGGCGAACGGCGTAAAGTACAGTTGCGCGGCGAATTTTTTAACATCACAAATCACCCCAACTTCGGCAATCCCGGCAGTGCCTTCGGCGGCCCTGGTTTTGGCGTGATCAGCTCAGCTAATCCAGGGCGGCGAGTACAACTCGGCGCCCGGATTGTCTGGTAGCCGGGGACAACGAAAAGAACCCTTGTCAAGTTCGTACATTAGGCTCATCCTTGGGTCCGACTTACCAAGGATTCAAGGGTAAGCATAAATCTAACCCCAGGGTTGCGGGCGGCGGCACGATCTGTTGATTTAGTGGGATTGCGCGAAGGGACACCTCGCTCGCGATCACTTCCCGTGCGGACTGTTCAAATAGTGCTTCTTCAACAGATCTTCGCCGTAGTCGTTCGAAGGATCGCGGAACATGCTGTGCACATGGTTCGTGTTGCGCTGCTCCCGAACCGCCGCATTCCCCGTGTTGTCGTATTCGATCAGGATCGAAGGCCCATGTACGCGGTAGTAAACAGACCGTGCCGTGTCCGTGGGCCCCATCCATGCAAAGTGCACCTTTCCAATCCCGTCGCGCTCTATCTTGCGCCGATGAGCAAGCGCAACTGGCTCGGCTTGATTGTTCACATACTCTTCTATCAGTCTCCACAACAGCCCCTGCTGCGCCGCCGTCATCGCCGATGCCGGAAGCCCCTGAATGGTCTGCAATTCTTTATCGCGCTTGGGCCCGGTAAAAATTCCCGCCGGCAGCTTCTCACTCAAGATCGCCTTGCTGCGCTGCTGTGCAGTAAGAGACTCGAGCATTGCAAATCCCTTGGCTCGCTCGGCCCCAAACACTCTCCAGCCCGCCTCATCCCCAGTCTCGATCTCATCCGGTTGCGCCCCCCACAACGCCGGTGCACCCGTCATTACCCCATTAACAATTGTGAAATTGAGCGCCAGATGATGGCCATCGAATTGCCAACCCCATCGCTTGTCGACTGCGGGATTGCCAAAAACATCCACATAGTATTTGCCGGGCCCAAACGGTGCACCAACCGGTGACTGCCCCTTCAACAAGACCAGGTCACGATGAACAATGGCCGCTGCCTTCAGATAACCCTGCGCACTCAGCGAAGCACGCAACAACTCATGTGCAATTCGGCGCGAGTCATCGTTCATGGCTTCTAGTGGTACGCCCTTGCGTGGCACCGCCTTCGTGGGCAGATTGCTCCACTCCTTACGCTCGGCATCATCGAATGCAAACGAAAGTTCCTTGCGCATATCAGGGCCAACTGTATTCAGCAGACGAACTACGATCGATGTGATTCCGCCATCATCAGCGGACTCCGCCGCCAGCACGCCAGTGCGGAATGCCGCAATCACCAGCAACAGCCCGTATATCGAAGCACAGCCAAGTCTTAGGAGCGCAACGCGAATAGGTTTCACGGTGCTAAGTATATGCCTTCGTTCTTGCATTGGCACGGCTATTGAGACTTCTCATTGCCCTCGGGCCACCACGTTCGACGACCGGTTCGGCGAAATGCAGCCATCGAGAAGCAACAAGACTTTTACCGGATCCAGTGGTCGGTAAACACCGCGTGGCCCGAATCTGGGGCTGGGTTGCGCGGCATATGGCATGTGACACAGTCGCCACCCCGCTTGCCCTTCTGGTCTGCATGGCAAGTCAAACAAGCCTGATTGCGATCCCGTGCGACAGTCGGATGCGGGCTATGGCAAGTGCCACACCACAGCTTCTCTCCACTCGCCTTCGCGCAAGCCGATTGCTCGAGCCGCTCGAAATGGCTCGTCGTACCAAGCGGTGCCTCGACCGTTTGCGCCTTCGATCGATACGTAACCAGCCCGCTCAACTTCATCCCCGGCTTAAATTCAAAGAAACTCTTGCCCGGCAAGTCTCTGCGCTCCGCTAGAAGATGGCACTGCCGGCAAACGTCATTACGCGCCTCCGCCTCCATCTTCACCGGATTGTTGAAATGCTTGTTCGTCACCGCATGGCAGCGCTCGCACGAAATCCCTCCGTGCGTAAATACCGGATCGGCGTAAGAGTTCAACGTCCCATAAATCGGCCTCGTCCCGCTCGCATGACACCACAGGCAGCCCCGCGTCACCGGCCTGGTCCAATCTGAGTTCTTGTCCGATTCATAGCCCGGCGAGGCGGCCCAGCCTTTGTGCGCATAGTTCGTAATCGGGGCCTCGTACAACTTGCGATTGCGGACGAACAGAAAGCTTTGCCCGTGCGACCCGCTGCCGATGAAGTAATCTAGCCGCTGCCGAGCCTTCGCCTCCGGCGTCTCTATACTCACAATTCCGCTCGCTTCAATCTTGTACTTCGTTGAGGAAGGCGCATGCGTAAACTCAGCAACTCGAAACTGAGTCACCTTACCGCTCGAATTCGCCATCGGTGTTTTCGCGAAACTCGTCGCTATGGCCTGATGGCAAGGTGCGCAATCGAGCGCCAGAAACAATATCACTTCAATCAACGGATCAACCTCGGTGCGATCGATTCAAAGGCCTTCCGGTGTTGCGCTGCCTTCGCGACATCTCCCAGCTTTCCGTAAGCACGCGCCAGAAGGAAGTGAATCTGCCTTTCCGTCGTTCCGGTCCCCGGCAATAGCAATGCCAGCTCCGCTTCCGTTGCCGCGCTGGCGGCTTGGCCGAAATCAAGATGCCAACGCGCCATTTCATAATGTGCATCCCGCGACTTCGCCTCGATCTCGAGTGCCTTCGCGATCAAAACTCGCGCTGGGTTCGCTTCGCCATTTTCCATTTGCGCCCGCGCATAAGCCAGCCGGATCTCCGCGTCCCGGCTCTGCTCCATCGCCGCCTCGAAGTATCTCTTCGCCTCTCTCGGTTGCGCCAGCCCCTGATGCGAAAGTGCCAGGTACAAAAGCGTCGATCCATCCTTCGCGTTCAACCTGACGGCGCGCTCGAGCGCGGGAATCGCGTCGCGAAACTCGTTCTCGACATAGAGGCAAAAGCCCAACATGAACTGCGCCCGATGCGAATCCTGATGTGCCGCCGCGGCCTTGGCAAAGTGAGTTCGCGCGTCGGAAAATCGTTCCCGCGCCATCTCCGCGCGTCCCAGCATCAACAGCGCACTCAGATTGGTCGGGTCTGTCGCCAATGTCTGCTGCGCGCGACTAACTTCGCTAGGGTTGAGCGACTGCATAATAGCGGCCACCCGCCAGTTTATCGAGCCGCTGCTTTCTGCCGCGGCTTTCAATCTCCACCCAGTCGGCCAATGCCGCTTGGCCCAGGCCCAGAATCACGCGTGGATCGTGGGCGCTCAGGTAGCTCGCATCGCTGTTGATTGCCTTGCGATGGACGATCCCGCCCACACTCCAACGAATCACGGCGCCCGTCGGACGATTTGCAAAACTCAATCCAACCCAATTCCGCCTGGAACTCGCCTTGCCCATCAGCAGTATCGGCGCCTCTCCATTGTTTGCCACGACGGCATCGAACTGCCCGTCGTCGTTGAAGTCGCCGATCGCAAGACCGCGAGCCGGATAGCTCTTTCCGATCGGCGTAACCGAGAACTTCGGCCCCGCTTTGAAATAAAAAATTGGTTCCCGAAAAGCGAGTGTCCTCGAAATGTTCTCGATCCGGTCATCGGGGTGCCCGTTCACCATTAACAAGTCTTCGCGCAAGTCATGATCGGCATCGAGAAACTTGACACCCCAACCGGAATACATCTGTGTTGCATTGCCAATTCCAGTCGGTCCTGCCTCGTCGCGAAAGTTCAACTCCCTGCCTGGCAGATTGCGATAGATCGAGAATCGCTCTCGGTTGAAGTTTGCGACAAACAAATCCTCGCGCCCATCGCCATCGTAATCCGCCGCATCGACCCCCATCCCTGAGCGGGGATTTCCATCGCTCGAATAAGCGACATTTGCCTCGAGCCCCTTCTCTTCAAAGCGCATCCCGCCTTGATTCACGAAAAGGAAGTTGGCGACGGAGTCGTTTGCCACAAACAAGTCGAGGTGCCCATCTCCGTTGAAATCGGCCGCCACCGCTCCAAATGCCTTCCCCGGATGCGCCCCAATCCCGCTCTCGATCGAGACGTCTTTCCAACCCCTGCCTTCCAGGTTCTTAAGCAGCTTCGAAGCGTGGGGCGGATAAGACAGCGGATGGCAGTAGTGGTAGTTCTCGCCATATTTGCAAGCTGGCTCCTTCGCCGGATCGTAGTCGACGAAGTGTCCTAAGTAAAGGTCGTCCCAGCCGTCCTGATCGGCATCGAAGAAAACCGCCGCCGTCCAAAGGCCTGTGATCGCAATCGATTTCTTCCGAAAGCCCTTCCCGGCCATGTTCTCGTAAAACCAAACTTCGCCATAGGCCGTGACAACCAAATCGCGATCTCCATCGCGATCGGGATCGCCTACTGCGACTCCAATGCCAAAGACTTTCGAATCGATGCCCGTCTTTCGCGTGACATCTTCAAAGCGCTTTCCGTCAATGTTTCGATAGAGCGCTGAAGGGAATGCGACATCCATGCGCCCATCTCCGTCATAGTCGAAAATCGCCACGCCAGGCCCCATATTCTCAGGAAGGCGCCGGCGTGGCGATAAGCCATTGTCATGGCGATAGTCGATTCCGGCTTCAGCCGCGCTCCGCACTTCCCAGAGTGCCGACTCTGGTTGAGCGAGCAGCGCGAACGAAATGCAAAAGACGAAGTGCTTCAAAACTAAAACTGGAAGCGGGCGACCACTTGGCCGCTTCGGGGCGGACTAAAGACGCTCGCCGGGTTGATGCGGCCGAAGCCGGCCGTGACTACGCCGGCGGAATTGATTTGCGTCGTTGCCGCCGGATTGCCGCTATCGGGATTATTCAGATACGTGCGGTTGAACACATTGAAGAACTCGGCACGGAAGCTCACGTTGTAGTGCTCCTTGAAGCGGAACTGCCGCCCGAGCGAAAGCTGTTCGTCCGGTCGCCGGGCAGTGCGGTAATCGCTGTAGTAAGCGGCCGCCGTGCCCCACTGTCCGGGGCCCGCGTCGACCCACGCCTTCGGGTTTAGCGTCAGATCCTTGAAGGGATCGATCGACTTGCGGTCGTTCAAATCCTTCAGGTAATAAGGTTCGTTCGGCACTCGGTTGTGGCGCGTGCCTCGGAAGAGCAGACTGCCGAGAGCGTTATTCGAGTTCGGAGCCTGAATTGGGAAGCCGCTCGAATATCGCAGAATGCCGCCCACGGTCCAGCCGCTCAGAAACGCCTTCGTCGCCCAGTTTTGACCCATCTTCGGCGTGTCGTAGTTGAATCCAACCACGAGAACTTGAGGCTGATCGTTGACCGAGAACGTCTTCTGATTCGGCCGGTTGTAAACATCGTTCGTCGGCACAATGCCGCCCGACTGGTTCTCGACGTTCGTCAGGTTCTTCGACCATGTATAAGCGAGCGTACCGGTGAGACCCTTCGAGTAGCGCTTGGTGACCTTGATCTGCAGTGAGTCGTACCAAGTGCTGCCGAGAGGCGCCCACAAGCTTCCAAGGCCGCCGAATTGCGGATAAGGGCGCAACCTTTGAGCCAGCGTGTTCGAGCCGGCAAACGAAGCGTAAGGCTTGGTGAAGCCACGTGCAATCACGCCCGGTGAATCGATACGCGACGTGAGCAAGCTACGGTCGGCAGCGGTGTTGATGTCCAGACCGAACCCCTTCAAGCGACTTTCGGTCAGGCCGTTATAGTCGTTCAAGCCGTCCGCGCGGAACCAGACGCCGCGATTGCCCACGTAGGCGACCTCCGCGACCATGTTCGAGCCTAACTCGCGCTGCAAACCCACATTCCAGCTCGCCATGCGCGGTGGACGTCCAGCGTTGGGGTCAACCAGGGCCGGGGGAGAATTGATCTGCCCAAAGCTTGGGCGGATGCCGGGGTCGTAGGAAGCGGCCGTCAGTTCCGCTGCGTTGTACGAAAGTCCATTGCGTAGTACGACTCCAGGTTCTGCAAAAGCAGGATTCGAGAAAACGATCGAATTGAAGCCCATGCCGATCGAGTTGCCGCCACCGATGTAGGCGAAGTTGGCCACCTGCGCATAGCTGACCGCGAATCCAGCTCGCATCACCCACTTCGGGGCGATCTGGTAAGCAATTCCCAGGCGGGGACCAAACGCATATGGATAGGTCTTCGACAGTTGACACTTGCAGCGGCCCGGCCCCTCACCCGCGTACAACGTCGCGCCCAGCAGGTTGCCGGCCGCTGGGTTCGGAAGCGTCGGTGCAAACATCGAAGTGCGGTCATGCAACTCGGTCGAAGCAGGTTGATAGTCGTAGCGCATGCCGTAGTCGAGAGTCAGCTTGCGCGTTAGCCGCCAGGTGTCCTGAATGAAGAAGCCCCAGGTTGGCCGCCGGTATTGCGGATCCTGCGGATTGGACACCGAAGCCGTGTTGGCGTAGCCCAGCAGGAAGCTCGCATAGTTGAAACCAACACCGCCGCCGCTCAAGGCGACTCCTTGCAACGCTGGCATTGAGGTCTGCTCTGTCGAGAAGCCGAAGATCCCTGCCACGCCTCCAGTGGAAATGTTGCTGAAGTTGTCGAACTTGTACTCGCCACCGTACTTGATCGCGTGATTGCCCTTGATCCAGGTTGCCGAGGCCACCGCCGTCGGCTTATCTTGCAGGTAGAGTGTCCGGTTCGTCGGCCCCAAATTTAATCCCAGGCCTCCTTGCCCGCCGCCGAGGTTCGTGATGCGCGGGAAGCCGGCGCCGAAGCCGCCCTTTAATCCGAGTTGGCCGGCCGCGTCGTAAGTCGTAATCACCTCTGGCGAGGCATCTGGATTGCGGTATCGCTGATAACCCACGCCGAAGTGCACTAAAAAGGTTGGCTTGAGAGCCGTGTCGAAGTTGATTCGCGTTGTATGAGAGCGGATGATCTGGTCGCGCCGGGCGCTAATCGGATCGGGCAAGCCTTCTTGTCCGTTGTCCTTATCGGTACGTTCCAGTGAGTAGTAGACGCTGACCTTGGTCGAGTCGGTGAAGTTGTGGTCCACTTTTACACTCGGAATGTCTTGGATCTTGCGGAAGTTGTAACGGCGCTCGAAATTGTTAATCAATCCTGCCGAAATCGCTTTCGGAATAAGGGCTTGGATTTTGAGCGAGACCGGGTCCAGCAGCGAGGTCGGGATAACGTTGTTCGGAAAGACGTCGCGATAGATGCGGCCGTCGGGGCCAGGTCGGCTAGTGCGCGGGTCGTAGATGGAATTTTCGAGTATCGGGCGGCCCAATCCGTCGGTGCCCAAAGTGCGTCCCGTCAGCGCGGTCGAGAAGTCGCCCGCCCGGTATGCGTCCGTTGGCACCGTGGCGAGCCCGTCGTACTTGCCCTCTTTGTTCAAATACTTCTCGTAGTTGAAGAAGAAAAACGTGCGATTGCGGCCGTTGTAGAGCTTCGGGAGAACAATCGGACCTCCAAAAGTCGCACCGTAATTGTTGCGGCGGGCGCGGGGACGCACCAGCTCGTTGTTGCCCGCGTTGGTGAAGGGAATGCCTGCGTTGAAGGCTTCGTTTACGAAATAGTCGTAAACCGATCCATGAAACTGGTTCGTCCCTGAGCGCGCCGTGAAGTTGAAGAGGCCTCCGCCGACTTGGCCAAATTCGGCCGCGTAGTTCGAGGTTTGCAAGGTAAACTCTTCCACCGCCTCAACCGAGGCTTGCGATTCGTCAGAAACTCGGCCGTCGAGCGCGCTCGTGGTGTCTTGTCCTTCGAAGATGATTTTGAAGGTGCCGGCCGGTGCGCCGTTCACTTTGATGTTGTTCCAGCCGTTGATCGACGCCCCTGGCGAGAGCTGGGCGAAACTCAGCGGATTGCGGATGGCGCCTTGGCCGATCGCGAAGTTCAGTGGCAATTGATTGAGCTGTTCGCGGCTAACCGTAGTGGATTGCGCGGCAGACTCCGTTTGCAACAGGGGCGCGTCGCCGCTGACACTGATGCTGTCGGTTGTCGCGCCGATCTGTAACTGCACTTCGAGCGAGGTCGTCTGCGCCACTTGAACGCGGACGCCTTTTTGCGTGTACCTCTTGAAGCCCTGCGCTTCTACCGAAACGTCATAAAGCCCGGCGGAAAGGTAGGGTGCGGCAAAGTTGCCGGTACCGGTGCTTTTTGTTTCGAGTTTGATCCCGGTGCCTTGGTTGACAACCAGAATGATGGCATCGGGGATCAACGCCCCGCCTGGGTCGAGAATCGACCCGGTAATAGTGCCGCGATCGCTCTGGGCAAATACAAGGCTGGCCCACAGGACCAGCAAAAAAAATGACACTAATTTATTCACAGTAGACCTTCCACAATCGTTGGTAGCTTATCATGAGACAGGGACGGCAAGCGCGGGTTGCCGCGGGCCTGCGTGGGGATCGTCAGAGAGTTACGCGCCATCGAAATCACGTCCGAGACCCGGGTAAGCAGCATTGTGTCTATCCTCGATAGCAAACGCCCTGGGACAGCGAACGCCCTGTGACAGCGAACGCCCTGTGACAGCGAACGCCCTGTGACAGAGAAACGGACACTACCCAACTCTGTCAGCTACGCAGGCCAGGCGAATCGTGTTCGCGGGTACGTTTCCAGCAAAGAGGTCGGCTTGAAAAGGCTTATGCTTCTTCGCTCGCTTCCTCAGCGCCAACCGACCGCGACGTGCCCTCCTCCGCCGACTTCAACAAGTGATACATCAGCCGATTCTCCGGCAGATTCTTCTCGACAAAATCCACGCCCTTCCCTGTGACCGCAAAGTCCCCTGAATGATCCATCCGCGCCAACTCTTGCTCCCGCAGATACCACAGCGCAAACATCAAATGCTCCCGCGCAAATGCCATCGTCCCTTCCAGTTCATACATCGAAATTCCCGGACTGTCAGGATCCGTTCGCCTCCGCGCATAAAGCAAACACAGAATCCCCATCCTGCGATTGGACTCTCCATCTACCCCAAGCTCAAACTCCTTGGTCTCAAATATCTTGGCCGGCTTTTGCTGGTACTTGACATACATGGCATCGTACTCAGCCCGCTGTGCTGTGTCCGAAAGAGTTTCGTAAGCCCTCGTCAATCTCACGAAGCGATTTGTTTCGCCAGTTTCCGGATTGTCAGGGTGATACCGCATCGCCAGCATCTTGAATACTCGCTGGATCGTCTGCAACTGGGCATTCGGACTAATCTGCAACATCTCGTAGTAATCAACAAATTCTGGCATCAATCACACTTGAACCTTGGTACATAGCGTAACTCACTCCGTAAAGCAACTGCGAACAAAATACGATCCTCCGCTGGATGTGAACTTTCTCATTCACAGGTTTTTTGAATTTATTTTCAGCACCTAACTCTCTGATAGCAAATCCGCCGCCCCCTGAACTCCGCCAAACATCGCTCGCCCGCCTGCTAACTTCGCTGCCATGGAAACCAACATCCAGAACCTGATCGAGGGTGCGCTGCAACCCACCACCGAGGCGTCCGAACCCACGCCTCCCAAGAAGACGATGTCAGAGGCGGCCATCGCCGCCAACCGCGCCAATGCGCAAAAGTCGACTGGTCCCCGCACTGCCGCGGGCAAACTGAAATCAGCCTCCAACGCCCTGCAACATGGCCTCTACAGCCTCAGCAACTTCGAACATTTCGTGCACGATAATGACATTACCCTTGAGGTCGTCACCAACGTCATGGAACAATTCCAACCCATCACCCCGGCCGAGCACTTCCTCGCGCACCAGCTCATCCACATGCAAATGCGCTTCCTGCAAATGGAATTCCTCTACAACCGAGCCATGGCCAGAGACGTCAAGCACATCCTCGACAAACCAGTCCACTTTCTGAATCAGATACTGCGCGAATTGAACTCGCTACCAGCCCACATTCAACGCACCATCAAGGCGCTCCACTCAGAACAAGTCCGCCGGGAGCAACTCGCCAAAGCCACAACCGAAATTCTCGAACGAACCCATCCCGGACCAGCAACCTCTACCACAGCGGCCAGTCTGCATCGCAAGCCCCGTTCAAAACGAACCCAAACCGGCCACCTTCCCCGGGGGCCTGCTCTTCAAACTCTTCGCCGAACGGATAATCAGCAAATATCCCGTCGACCCCGAGCCGCTGCAGGGAAATTCGGAGGAAACGAACCCAACCAACCAAATTGCTGACCTGGAATCTGCCTAGCCAGCCCAAGTCTTTTTGCCTCTGAGCCCACAACTCCGAGAGCGCGGGACAGAGGTAGCCGGGGCTCAGGTCCTCTACCCGCCGCGCACGTTCTTTGAAAATTGAATATTCAGGCCATGCTCACAGCACCAGTGCGCCTTAGCGTCCGAGCGCGGAAGGTACAAGGCGCACTGGCCTATTTGACTTGCAACTGGCCGCTTCCCGTCGACGCAGCTTTCAAATTCGGCCGCAAAACCAAGTTCGACCACTTCGTCTCAATCTCTTGCCTCAACGACTTCACCAGCAACACCCGCAAGTCATAACGAATGCGCTGCCACTCTTCAAACCAAACCCCGATATCCCACTTCTTCCGCTCCATCTCGAAGTGAGTGCCTTTGTCGAGTTTCCCCAACAACCCGAAGCCGACGCTGATAGCTTCAACCACCTCCACATCCAGCTTCGTCATCTCACCGTCAGCCTGGTCTACCCACACCTTCCCCCGGATATTGGCAAACGCTTTCGCGCGCAAACTCCTGGCCTTGTACCCGGGCTTAGGCAGAAAAGTATAAACCTCCGCCACGCGCCCATGCCGTTCAACCACCCCAGCCCGCCGGAACTCGAGCGCATCGGGCATCTCGTCCATCCAGGTCTCTTCTTCAAACCGGGGCTTCATCGGAGTCTTACGCATCTCGATCACTGATTTGCGCAAACGCTCCTCCTGCTTGGCAAGCTCATCGACCGGAATCGGCTTTCCATCCCTCAGAATCAACCGTGTTACGACTTGTTCATCCCACGGGTCCCGCCGCAGCGTCAACACCGTCTCCGACTTCACACGTCCATCTGCGGACAACTCCCGTTTCGACTGCCGGCGCTCAAAGAGATAATCCTCTTTTGCTTTCGCACGGTCCTGCATCCGCTGCAACGATGCCCGTACTCTTTCACGATCCAAAATGTTGTCAGCTTGCCCGCCTAGGCAAGCCGCAGTGCTAATAATACAGATGAGTGCCCGCATATGCCTCCTCACTCAGTCCATGCTTAGTATATGAAACTACTCTCCTCTATAGAGAAGTACCGCTGCGGATTGTTCACCGTCTCGGAAGATATCGCAAAGGATTCCCACGGTTTCGAGCTCAAACGCGCCGTCGTTCACCACCCGGGCTCTGCCGTCATCCTCGTCGTCGACGAGAAAAAGAAAATCCTGCTCATCCAACAGTCCCGCCTCCCGGCCGGCAAGAAACTCTGGGAACTCCCCGCCGGCAAAATTGACGAAGGCGAAAACGCCCTCCAGGCCGCCAAACGCGAACTCGCTGAAGAAACCGGATACAAAGCCAAATCCTGGAAGAAAATCGCCTCCTATTGGGCCAGTCCCGGCTTCTTGGCTGAAAAGATGAGCCTCTACCTCGCCACCGGCCTCCAGGCAGGCGCCGCCGCTCCCATGGAGGACGAGCGCATCGAAGCTCGCTGGTTCACCTCAAAGGAAATGGACAACCTGATCAAAGAGGGCAAACTCGAAGACGGCAAAACCTTCATCGGCTATCTCACCTGGAAGCGTTTTCACGCAACCATGCGATAAGCTTTTCGATCGCAGCCCCACGGTGCGAAACTCCAGTCTTCCGCTCCTTGCCAATCTCGGCAAATGTCTCCTTGAACGCCGGGTAATAAAAATAGGAATCGTACCCAAAACCGCCTTCCCCCCTCGGCTCATCCAGAATCTCGCCCTCGACAGCTCCGCGAAACGAACCCAAAACGCGATCCCGGTCCACCAGCGCGATCACACAAACATACCGCGCACTCCGCACCGCTTGGCCCGCCATCTCCGACACCAGTCGTGCATTGTTGTCCGCATCGTTCCCGGCCCAGCGAGCCGAGATCACCCCCGGCGCTCCACCAAGCGCATCCACCTCAAGCCCTGAGTCCTCCGCAATCAGCCACCCTTCGCAATGTGCACCATAATAAAGCGCCTTCTCAACCGCATTGGCCTCAAACGTGTCCCCAGTCTCAGGAGCCACGGCCATCTGCTTCATGAGCGCAAACATCTCAATCTCCAGCCCCGCACCCTCAAACTCGCGGATCTTCCCCGGATTACTCGTAGCGAGATAGAGCTTCATTCTGGAGTCCAATCAAATCCGCAATCCCCGCCTTTGCCAGTCCGATCAGATCCGCCAGTTGCGGGTCGTCGAACGGGATCTGCTCAGCCGTCGCTTGCACTTCGATGAACTTCCCCGCCCCCGTCATCACCAGATTCATGTCCACAGCGGCCGCCGCATCCTCCTCGTAGCAAAGGTCAAGAATCGGCACACCCTTCACAATCCCCACGCTCGTCGCCGCCACTGCATCGCGCAAAGGAGTCTTCTTCAAGACGCCCGCCTTCAACAGCTTCTTCACCGCGATCCCAAGCGCCACATAAGCGCCAGTGATCGAAGCCGTCCTGGTCCCGCCATCTGCCTGCAAAACATCGCAGTCGACGGTGATCGTCCTCTCCCCCAACGCCGCGGTATCGATGACCGCCCGCAGAGACCGGCCAATCAGCCTCTGAATCTCCATCGTGCGGCCACCCTGCCGGCCCTTCACCGCTTCTCTGGGTGTGCGGGTAATCGTCGCCCGGGGCAGCATCGAATACTCCGCCGTAACCCAGCCGATCCCCTTCCCCCTCAGAAAGCTCGGCACCCCTTCCTCAAGGGTCGCCGCACAAAGCACCCTCGTATGCCCGACAGAAATCACCACTGACCCCTCGGCCGTCAGCAGGAAATCCGTATCTAACTTCACGGCCCGCATCTGGCCCGCACCACGTCCATCGATTCTCGTCATTTCACTTTCATTCCCGCCAGCGATGCGTAAAACAGCAACGACAGCAACCCAATCCCAACCAGGATGATAAATAAACAAGGCAGCGCAGCCACAAAAGATTTAGGCGTTGCCTTCGTCTCGGGAGCACTCTTTTTAATACTGCCGCGCGGCGGCCTCAACTTTGCCATACAATTTCGATGCTATCCCATGCGCATCGTAATAACTCTTCTCATCCTGTTTCTTTCCTCCTGTGCCAAAGAAATTAAGCCATTTGAAGTGCCTAAAGGCACCGAAGGAGGCTGGAAACTCACCTCAACCGGTCCGGTCGACCCGCCGCCGCCCGATTGGATCAACACCCTTGGCCTCAAGAGCTCCCGCCGCGCCAACTACTCCGGCCCCATCGATACCACCGCCGACATCTACGAATTCAACGCGGATTCCTCCGCTTTTGAATGCAAGCAGAAATGGCGTCCTGTCAATGGCGAGGACAATTTCTACCTGCGCAACTTCTTCATCGTCATCCGCTCACCCCATCCGAACAAAGAAATGCTCATGGACTTCAGCCGAGCCTTCCAAAAGTCTCTCTAGCTGCAATAAAGCTATCCTGAAACCATAGCGCCAAAGCTCATCACCGTACTGCCGCGTATCCAGGAACTGGCCGTTTATTTCCTCATCGTCGGCACATTCCTCCTGGTGGCCTTTACAGACGGCCTCTCCTGGCCGACGCTGATTTTCTGCCTCGTAATCGCAATCCTCCGCCTCGCCGGGCTGACCCTTTCCACCAACGCCGGCTGCGCCACTCTGCTCATGGTCGCCGCTGCCGCCCCTGTCTATTGGTTCTTTTTCCGAAGCTTCGCAACTCTCAACATCAAAGACTTTCTGCTGGCGATCCTGATGGTCTTCTTGCTCAGCGCCCAGACCGGCCGTGATTTCGCCGCTGTCTCCAGCTACTGCATCTGGATCATGCTCGCCTCCCTGTTCCCTTCGAGCGGACCTCAGCATTGGTTCCTGCTCGCCGTGCTTTTCACCTGGTTCCTCTTCGTCCAATGCCTCAACGAACTCCGCCGCAACCGGGAACAAATCCAAGATTGGAAGGGCCTCGACGGTTGGCCGCTCCTTAGGCCACTCGCCAGCTTTGCCCTCATCATCGTGGTTGGAATCTGCGCTTTCAGCGGCGCTCTTTACGTCTTCCTCCCGCGCACACCCATCGCCGCCTTCCATCTCGATTTCAAACCATTCCGCCGCCTGGTCGGCTTCTCCGGCTCGGTCCGGCTCGGCGAAATCGGTCAACTCCAGGACGACCGTACCCCCGCCTTCCGGATACGGTTCCTCGACGGCACTCCGCCCAGCGTCCTCAAATGGCGAGGCGTTGCACTCGCAGACTTCAACGGTTCTTCCTGGACCAACAGCATGGAGGCCTGGCATGAATTCCCTTCTCAAGGCAAAATGACTCTGGCCTCCGACGACCAGCGCCGCAAACCCGGCCAGCGCCTCTTTTACGAAATCCAGACCCTCGCCGCCATGGACCGTGTCCTGTTCACCGTAGGCGTCCCAGAATACGTCTACCTCCCGCAGGGCCGCCTCCGCCGCAACGCTGAAGGCGTCTACCGTCAGTTGATCCTCGAAGAGTCACTCCCAGCCTATTCATTCTCCGGTTGGCTGGACCCGAGCCCTCACCCTCTTGCCTCGGAATCAACGGCAATCCTCGGTCCGCAACTGCGGCAACGTTACCTCCGCTTGCCTGTGGTCCACCCAGCGATTCGCGAGCTTGCCGAAACCATTGCCAATGGCCAAAAGGACCCGACAGCAGTCGCAAGCCTCGTCGAATCCCACCTCAAGACAAAGTACTCCTACAGCCTTGCCTCAAACATCTCCGGCCGTGAGCCTCTGGTTGAGTTTCTGTTCAATGCCAAAGCGGGACACTGCGAGTACTTCGCCAGCGCCATGGCAGTCATGCTGCGGAGCCTCAAGATTCCAACCAGAGTCGTAACAGGCTTTTACGCCAGCCTACCGGAACCAATCGGCCCCTGGTATGTGATCCGCAGTTCCAACGCTCATAGTTGGGTCGAAGTGTTCATCGACGGCAAAGGGTGGTTGGTCTTCGATCCAACTCCGCCTGGCAGCAACCAGCCTCAACTCTCAAAAACTCTGCTCTGGCTGCTCCACATGCAGGACCGCCTGGTGGTAATGAGCGAAGAATGGATGGGCGGCGCGAGCGGTCTCAAGCGCCCCAATTTCCAACGTCCGGACATCGGCTGGCCCTGGCTCTTCGCTGCATCTTTTCTTCCCCTCGCATGGCTGCTCTGGCGCAAACGCCATCCAGCGCAACCCGTTGCTCATCCCGCCGCAATGCTCTATGAACAATACCTGGCCATCTCCAAACGCAGCCGCAAATCAGATCAAACCGCTCGCGAACTCGAACAGACTGAAGTCACCAGAACCTATGAACGGGCCCGCTTTGCCCGCGATCCCCTAGCGCTTAAGGCATTGAAGAAACTCGTCGACGATCTCCTAACCGCTCCGAACTACACGCATCCACCGGATCAGAAACCGCACCACCCAAAACAGGACGGCTAAACCAACCAGGCCGGCAACGAGAGTGATCACACCCCAACTCAAAACGGCTTTGCCCTCAACCCTTCCAACAACTCGTACAGTGCGGAGACAATTCTGGCCGGCGGCTGCCCCGCAGTGTCGATCGCCTTCAACACACCTGCAGGAGAAAACGAAGCTCCCGGCGATGTCTGCACCAGATCCATCAATTTCCTCGGTTCAATCTTTGCCTGCGGATGGAATTTGATCTGGAACATCCCCTGCCTCCGCTCCACACTTTCAACTCCAATCCCCTGCGCCAGATTCTTGGCCTGCCCAAAGTTCACCAGCAGCTTCACATCGTCAGGCACCGGCCCGTAACGATCTGCAAACTCTGCCACAATTTCGCTGGCCACCTCGCGACTCTTCGCATCGGCAATCTTCTTGTACGCCCTCAGACGCTGGTTGTCTTCCGGAATGTAAGTCGCCGGAATCCGAATTTCAAAACCTAAATTGAGCGTCGAATGGATCTCCAGCGGCACCTCCTCGCCCTTCATCTCGCGAACCGCTTCTTCAAGCATCTTGATGTACATATCGAATCCGACAAGATTGATATGTCCACTCTGCTCTCCACCAAGCAAGCTCCCCGCGCCACGCAACTCGAGATCAAGCGCCGCAATCTTGAATCCCGCGCCGAGATCCGAAAACTCCTTCAAGGCTGCCAGGCGCTTGCGAGCGACCTCGGTCAACTCTGTATCAACTGGAACCAGCAAGTACGCATAGGCGCGACGGTTCGACCGCCCAACCCGCCCCCGCAATTGATACAACTCGCTCAGCCCGTAATTCTGCGCATTCTCAATGATGATGGTGTTCGCCAACGGAATGTCGAGTCCGTTCTCGACAATCGTCGTACAAACAAAAACATCAAACTCATGTCGCATGAACCCAAGCAAGACTTTCTCAAGTTCGTTCTCAACCAACTGCCCATGCCCAACGCCAACCCGGATCCCTGGCACGAGTTGCTGCAATGAGAACGCCCGCTCATAGATCGACTCCACACGGTTGTGGACAAAATACACCATGCCCCCGCGGGCGACCTCCTGCTCAATGGCTGCCTTGATCACTTCCTGATCGAACTTCGCCACAACCGTGTGCACGGCCAATCTGTCCTTCGGCGGCGTTTCGATTACGCTCAAGTCACGTATGCCCACTAGCGACATATGCAGTGTCCTCGGAATTGGTGTCGCGGACAAAGTCAACACATCAACATTCTTCTTGAGTTGCTTGAGCCGTTCTTTATGCCTCACGCCAAATCGCTGCTCTTCATCGACAACCAGCAAGCCGAGATCAGGAAACTCAACGTCCTTTGACAATATGCGATGCGTCCCGATCAGGATGTCTACTTTGCCGTTCTCAAGATCCTCCATGACTTGTTTCGATTCCTTCGCATTCCGGAACCGGCTCAAATGCTCAATCCGCACTGGAAATGCTGCAAATCGACGCTTAAAACTTTCGAAGTGTTGAAACGCCAGTACCGTAGTCGGCGCCAGCACCGCAACTTGTTTTCCATCGCCAAGCGCCTTGAACGCCGCCCGCATCGCTACTTCTGTCTTCCCGAAACCGACATCCCCGACCACCAGGCGGTCCATCGGCAACTCGCTCTCCATGTCGCGCTTAATGTCCCGCACCGCCGACATCTGGTCTTTTGTTGCGTTGTACTCGAAGGAATCTTCAAACTCCCTTTGCCAGTTCGAATCGGGCGAGAACGCATACCCTTCGGCCATCCGCCGCTGAGCATAAAGCTTCAGCAACTCATCGGCCATGTCCTTCATCTTGGCTTTTACACGGCTCTTCGTCTTCTGCCACGTAATGCCGCCCAACTTGTCGAGCGGCGCCTTCGCTTCGCCGCCACTTCCGCTGCGGTACTTCGAAATTAAATCGAGCCGCGTAACCGGAACATACAGCTTGGACTCGCCCGAGTACTCGAGCAACAGAAACTCTCCGTTGCCTTCGCCCTGGTTGATGATCTTGATCCCTAGAAACTTGCCAACGCCGTGCGTCTGGTGCACGACAAAATCGCCAACCTTCAAATCCGCGATGTCCGCGGCAAACGCCCCCATCGAAGTAACTGGTCCGCGCTGGTTCGACCGGGCTATCAAATCAGAGGACTCAAACAGATCGTCTCCGCCAAATAACGCCAGCTTCGGTTCGCGAAAAACAGTCCCCCGCGACAACCGCCCCTTGATCAGAATTACATTCGCTGTCGCGCCGCCATAGACACGTTCTTTCAAATACTGCGGCATCACTTCTTCAGGGGGAAGGATCACCTGATATGGCACTTTGTATTCGCTGAAAACATCCGCGAACCGTTCCACTTCTCCCAGCGAATTCGCAAAGAAAACAACTCTTGACCCTCCCTTCACCAGGGTTCGGGATTCCTCGACGGCCAAACGAATGTTGCCCCGGAAAGTGATCCCCGGCCGCGACCCAAACTCGAACGCATTCGCCCCCGCATCGAGTCCCAACTCTCTGAGTTCCAGCTCTCTCATCACGGCAGCGCCGTGCGAAGCCAGTTCCCCGAAATGGAAGTAGTGACCCTCAGGCTCCACGTCATGCGCACCGTCTTCGAGCCGCTTCCAGAACCGCTCGGCGGAAGCGCGCACCTGTTCTGGCTCATCCCAAAACAACAATCCTTTGCCCACCAGATTCAACAAAGAATGCTCGCGTGGCCCATCCGTATCGGTGGGCGATTCAACCAATGGCAAGATGCGTACCTCCGGCACACGGGCAACGGAACGCTGTGTCTCGACATCGAAGCGCCGCATCGTTTCAATCATGTCGCCGAAGAATTCCATGCGCACGGGCTTGTCCGCTTCAGCCGGAAAGATATCGACGATGCCGCCACGTAAAGAGAATTCACCAACCATCTCCACCGGCTCGCGCTGCTCATACCCGATCCGCCTGAGGTGAAGAGTCAAATCCTCAATTGCAACCTCTTCGTTCTCCTTCAAGACCAGCACCAAGTGCTGGTAGAACGAAGGCGCGGCAACCCGCATCATCGCACTCGCCACAGGCGCAATCGTGATCGGAGCACGCTCTGTCGATAGCTTCCAAAGCCCGATCGCACGCTGCTCGAGAATCTCCGAGTGTGGCGTCAACTTCTGATGCGGCAACACATCGAGAGGAGGAACCAACTGCGCACGCAATCCTTCCGGCTCGAGAAGAGTCAGAAAAGTGTTCGTTGCCTCAAGTAATCCTTCTGCTTCGCGATTTCCATCGGTCACAACCAGCATCGGTCGCTGCGTCGCGTCCCAAGTGAGCGCCAGAACCAGTCCCTTGGCTGCGAGCGTCAATCCACTCAGCGAGAGCGTATGTGCATCTTCGCCCCCGAGCCGCGCCAACACCTCCTGAAATTCGCGCCGCGCAGCGACGCTCAACAGCAGCTCTCGAATCACGTGTACCGTTCCAGGATTTGCCCAACCAGATTGGTAGTCGAGTACCCCGGCTCAAGCGGCAACGCCAACACCTGCCCGCCCGCAGCCTCCACTTCTTCACGGCCAGCAATGAAGTGGCTCCAGTCTGCCCCCTTCACGAGAAAGTCCGGCAGCACCACCGAGATCAATTCTCGCGGCGTATCCTCGTCAAAAAACGTAACCGCGTCCACCGCCTCAAGCGACAACGCCACCGCCGCGCGAGTCTGCTCATCAAGAATCGGCCGTGAAGGCCCCTTCAGACGCTGCACACTTGCATCGGTATTCAAAGCCAAAATCAAAACATCCCCAAGAGACCGCGCCGCCTCAAGCAACCGAACATGCCCTGGATGCAGGATGTCGTAACACCCATTCGTAAAAACAACCTGCTTGGCCTCCTCGCGCCACAAGGCACGCTGAGCAACCAGGTCAGTACGAGAGTAGAGTTTGGATTTCATAGAAAGCTAACCCCAGTTTAGGAGAATCGGATTGCCAGGCGGATGTTCGCCGACATCGTTGACGGCCTAAGGTCACGCCGCTAGAAGCGTACGCGCATGCCTGCCCAAATCCCGCGCGGTGCGCCTGGGGCGTAAAACGTGGATTGTTGCACAGGAAACTCGCCATTGGCCAATGCAGGTAGGGGTCTCGCAACAAAGGCGCCATTCGGTTGAAATCCGACGGGGCCCAATTGAGCAGCAGTGTAGTAGCGGCGATCGAAGAGATTATTTACCTGGACATGAAACTCAAACAGCCGGCTCACGCGGTATCGTGCGCCCAGGTTCACAACCGCGTATCCAGGTGAACCCCCTTCGCCAAGATAGTAAGTGCCATCCGGACGATGTTGATTGTTCTCGTTGCCGCGAGCATAAGAACTCGAAATCCCCACAATGCCAAGATCAAGCAACAACCTCGAGGTGATTTGCACATCGGCGTAGGCTTTGGCCATCTGCTTCGGAATGAGAGGAATTCGATTTCCGCGGTTGATTTCAATCGCGCTCTCCAAGCCGCGCAGGCCATCCAGCGCATCCTCATTGGTGCTGTTGCCGGTACCGTTCACTTCCTCACGGCTCTGAAATGTAGCTGCCATCAGCGTGTAGCCGCCACCAAAACTCATCCTCCCTGCACGGCTGTTGATTCCGAGTTCCATCCCTTGCCGCAAAGTCTTATCGAAGTTCTTGAAATACCCGAACCCGGTTTGCTCGGAAGCGACAAACAGGATGTCGTCGCGGTTGCTCGCGCGAAACCAGCCGACGGTCCATCTCAATTTACTCTCGCCGTTGCTGCGCAGCCCTGCCTCAAAGCTATGGGTGACCACCTGATTGAGGGGCGGGTCTCCAGCCAGCGCATTGGGAAGCCGGCAAGGTGTATTCGGGTCAGCACAACCCAATTCAATGGAAGTAGGCGCGCGGTTGCCTTCGCTATAGTTGCCATACAGGCTCGCTTGACCAACGATGCGATAAGTAACCCCGATGGCCGGATTGAAGCGGTTGAATTGATGCCGACCGGTCAGCGAACCCGTGCCAGCCAGTGGGCGAATGCGATCGAAGTTGTCGATCGTTGTGCGGTTGAAACGGCCTGAAAGCGTGAGGTGAATTCGGTCAGCCAATGTGAGCGTGTCGGTGGCGTAGACGCTAGCGCTGTGGATTCGGCCATCCAGTAGGGCCCGAGTGTCATAAGGCTCACCGTCCGCTTGGCCACCTGTAACGCCGTCGCCGAAGACATTGAGACCGGTAATGCTGCGATCCGGATTCAGGTATCCAAGTTCGCTGGATTGGTTGAAGCCGACACCGCTGCCGTCATAAGCCCCGCCAATTGTAATTTGATTTCGATTGCCGCCCATATTGTGAAACCAGTTCAACTGTCCGGAGAAGCCATAGGCGCGCTGCTGAGAGCCAGTCCGATTGAGGAGTCCGTTACACTTCTCGCTGGGTTCGTCTCGAAGCAGGACGTTCCCAATACAGCGCCAGAAAGGGAACGGATTGTTGGCCGCGGTCGCTCCGCTTGCCGGGAATCCGCTGTAACCGGCTGCCGCCAAGGCAGCACGTTCCGCGGCGCTGGGCTGGTACAACGCCTGATCAAGCGATTCCTCGTTGATGTCTCCATTCAAAGTCAGCGTCCTGATATGGCGAAAGTAGGCGTTGCCATGGAATGTCAGTTGATTCGAGAGAGTGTGTTGCAAATTGAGGCTGACGAATGGCGCTCGGTGGGCAGTCAAGTCGGGCTTCGTATAGATACTTCGATAATCGAGGTCGAGCAATCGCTTCTCCTGCAGGCCATTTCCGATCAGCGAGTTGTTTGCATATCCGAGCGATAACCCAATCGAACTGCGCTCGCGTTGCCAGCCAAGCTTGCTGAATATCTGCCTGACATTCGACGGTGAAGTTTCCCGCCAGCCCTTCTCAAAAAAAAAGTTTCCGGCCAGAAACCAATTCAGACCTTTTAAGGTGGACCCGCCATGCTCGAAATCCGCCACCTTGCGGTTGAAGCTGCCGCCGCTCAATTGAAGTTGTGTGCCAGGATGGCTCACTCCATCCTTGGTGCGCATTGTGATTGAGCCGCCCAGCGTATTGAGTCCGAATAGTGGGTTCGATCCGGGGATCAAGGCGACTTCAGCAATCGCAATCCGCGGAATCAGGTCCCAACTGACAACATCTCCAAATGGCTGGTTTTGCCGAACACCATCGAGAAAGATCGATACTCCCTGAGGAGTTCCCAGCAACGGAGAAGCAGTATAGCCGCGGTAGTTGAGATCAGGCTGTAGCGGGTTGCCTTGGATCCCATTCAAGAAGACATTATTCATGCGGCGACTCAAAAAGTCAGAAACATCGAGCGACCCGCTATTTTCGATCTCGCGTGCGCTCGCCACTTGAGTGGCTGCTGCAATTTCGTCAATGGGTCGATCGAGCCCTGGCAGTGCAGTCGTGCCAACTACGGACACTGAATAGGTGGTGGGGCCGATCGACAAACGAATGGACCGCAAGACCGGAGTAGTCTTGTCGATTTCGACTGAAGAAGTGTAGCTATTAAACCCGTCTTTCCAGACTCGCAATTGGTATTTGCCAAACGGTAGTTTTTCAAGCGCATACTCGCCATTAGGACCGATCTCGAATCGCTTGCGCATCTCGCCGCTCGAATTCTCGAGCAAGCCCGAGGCCCCAACCGGAACGTTACTTGTATCCGTAACTGCGATGCGAAGCTCGCCCAAAGGCTGCTGTGCCACTAGTGAAGCAACCGTGCACAGGGTCATCAGCATGAGTAGCCCGGGCAGAGAAAAAATACCCATCTATCGATTATTGTCGCTTACCGCGCCTAACTCTCGATGAAGTCTCGAATCGCCTGCCCAATCAGCTCAGGCTGATCATACATCGAATAATGATTTGCATCTGCCACACGCATCAGCCGAGCCCCGCGTATATCCCCGGCCAGTCGCTGCCCGTAGGAAATTGGTAGAAACGGATCATCTATGCCCCAAACAATGAGCGTCGGCTTCTCAATGGCCGGCAAAAGATGCGTGATCTCCGTTGTTTGATTGGTGTTCATGGCGCTGGCGCAGCGAATCAACGATGTCTTTCCCACTTCAGTGGTGTAGGGGGAGAGAATTCCATCGAGCAATTCACGCGAAGGCGATCGTCCAAAGCCAAGCTTCATCGCCTGTGTCATGACCGCAATGGTGGATGACGCCGAAGCCAGTGTCCTCACTCCTGGATGCCCCAATTGCAGCATCAATTCAATCGGCCAGGAATCGTAACAGACGCCATTCACCACGCAAAGCTTGCTGACCCGATTCGGAAAAAGCGTCGCCAGCCGCAAGGCAACTCCGCCGCCGATATCGTGGCCCACCATGGCTGCGCTCTCAATCCCCAGAGCATCCATGAAGGCGACAATGGCTTCTGTCTGTTTCGCGATCGATCGGTCGAAGGTATCGCTCTTGTCCGAGAACCCATAACCCAACAGGTCAGGCGTGAGCACGCGCGACTTCGTTGCAAGCTCGCCTGCCATCTCATGGAATTGGTAGCCCCATGACGGAATCCCGTGGATGAGGATGACCGGCGAGCCTGCTCCTTCGTCGACGTAGCTCATGAATTGGAACCCAAGCTCGACAACGCGTTGCTTCTTTTGGTACTCCCTCCAAGTCATCATGCGCGGACACCATTTGCAGCGAGCGTGGTTACCGGGTAAGGAGAGCCCAACTGCTCAATCCCGGGCTCTGCTTCAGCCAGCAGCAACGCGATATTGAGAATAAGGCGGGGCAACAGTTCCTCAAACTGATCGATTGTTTCCAATACCTCTTTCAGGTCAATGCCCGCTTCTTCGATTCTTGACGAGGAGAGATCGGGCGCGCCAGGTAATTTCGCCGCCACGCATCGTGCAAGTTCTCTCAGTTGATTTGCACCAGCACCAAACTCCGCGACCTCGACAATCGGCTTCAATTCTGCCCACGCATGTTCGAGGTAATCCGGCCACAGCCCTAGCGTGCGGTAGTCGCTATTAATGGATTGCAACCCCATTGTCTTCTTAATATCCGCGAAGACACTCTCTACTTGCTTGTCATCTGGTTCTTCATCGACCATCTCCATCGGACACATTCCTTGCGGAACGCCCAGGCCAATCCGCTCGACATTCCCGACCGATTTGGCCGCCCCGGATTCATCGCGAAGCGACTGCCGCAGGGCGCAAGTGAACACCAGCAGCTTCGGATTGATGTAGTGATACAATCGCAAAGCTCGCCTTACCTGCCAGGCTTGGCTCTCGCCCAACCCGGAATTGGCGAGCGCTTGAACGCTGCTGAAACCCATGGCAAGAGACACAGCTTGCGAACGAATCTCGTCGCCCGCCGCTTCGAACGCTCTCGTCTCGCAAGTCGGCCGCATGGCATCCCATACGAGAGGGAGGAACTTTTGTGAATGAGCCCATGTGCGGAAGTTCAGGTTGACACCGCTCACCCGAAGCGTCTGACGGATTTCGTGATAAACCCTTTCAATTTCGCCTTCCGCCTCATACTCGGCAATCGACTTGGGTTTCTTCGAGCCAAACATGCGTACCTCCCTGGCTATTGAGCCGTGCCGGGTGGAATTGTTTCAGCCAATCTTGAAGTTAAGCCACGCCTGCCATCTCAGCCACCGGCGCGGCCTTTTTCATCGGCTGCTTCTCCCAGTAAGTCAGCGATCGCCAAGCCCATTCCGCCGGGCCGAAATGAAAGTGGCGCAACCAGATAGGACTCACAATCAACTGAAACACCCACAGCCCGAACACTACATAGTAAAGCTCATATCTCTGAAGCCTTCCGAACATGCCAAACCCATAACCGCAAAAAATGGTGGAGCACACAATGGAATGGGTGAGGTAGTTGCTAAGCGCCATCTGCCCGACAGCGCCAAGCCGGTTGGTCAGCCACTGCATCACCCCGCCCTTCACCAGCAGTATCAGCACCGCAACATGAGCGAGCGCAATCGACAGTCGACCGATATCGTAGGTCAGACTCGAATACAGATTCACGACGATATCGAAATTGTTTGTCACCCTCGTATAGGCCGTATAGGAATTCACTGAGAGCCCGATCAGGTACCCAACCACCGCCATGGTTGCGTAGAAACGAACCGGACGAGTGCCGCTGAAAATGCCCAATTTGAAAAAGGCCATCCCCAGAAACATCATGCTGAAAATATCGAGATTGTAGTAGTGGTAGTAGGCGAGGCTGTGCCATCTCCAGACGCTCTCGGCCCTCACTTTCAAGACGTCAATCACGCCGCCGCGCCACTTCTGATTAGTCTTCTCAATTTCTTCGGGAGTAGGCTTGGCGTGCTTGCGAACCTCTTCCCACTTCTTGCGAGCTTCTTCCTGCTCCTCAGTCAATTTGCCACCGCCGCTTTGAATGAGGATTGCCGCCTTCCCATCGGCGATGTTCTTCTGCATGTCGAAGCCGCTGTAGAGGTTACACCCTGCGATCACTATGATCATGGCTACGCCGATTGCGATCAGGCTCTTTGGCGCCATATGCCGGAATGCGTAAACCGCCAGAGCGCAAAGCGCGTAGGGGTAAAGGATCTCTCCGTGCCAAAGAAGAAAAGCGTGCGGGATTCCCAGGGCCAGCAGCCACAGGTTGCGGCGAAAGTAGATATCCGCGCTGGAGGCACCATCTCGCCGCTGTTCCGCCCGCGAAGTCAACAAGATCACGCCAGCGCCGAACACCATCGAGAACAAACAGCGCATCTTGCCCTCGGCAAGGATATGCATCGTCACCCACACCCATAAATTGAGCCCAGTCGCACCGCCCGAATTCGTCGGGTCGTCGTAAGCGGCGGCCAGGCCAAACCCGACAATGTTCATCAGGAGAATGCCCAGCAGGGCAAAGCCCCTGACTACATCAAGCGTCGAAATTCGCTCGTCCGCGCGGACAGGGCCCTGGATTGACATGGGCCAAATGGTATCACGCGCAATTATTCGGCGAAGCCATGCTGCTTGCGATGGTAGCCTGCGTCGTACTTTTGCGTCGTCTTGAAATGCTCGTACCTTCCATCGCCGACAACGTCCTTGAGGCGCGTGCTCAAGGTCTGTAGCTCAGGCCCCGACATCGGCTTGAAGCTTCGCCCGATCGCGATAGCCCGATTCAGATCTTCCATCGAAGCTAGCCCCACCACCTGAGTGCTGACCGGCTGCGAAAGAAAATACTTGTAGCATTCTTCAACCGTAACCAGGCCGTCTTTCAACATATTGGCGTCACCACCGCACCCCTTCATTCCAATCACGCCAACGCCTTTCTTAGCGCACTCCGGCATCACCTCGTGCCGGAAGCTTTCAAAGCGGTAGTCCATCACATTGTTGGGCATCTGGCAGGCATCCCAGGCAAAATCGAGAGCAAGCATCTTGCGATGTATGCGCGGATGCTTGTGGCCGGTAAATCCGATGAAGCGAACCTTGCCCTGCTTCTTGGCCTCGAGCGCGGCCTTCAGCCCGCCCTTCTCCACCAGAAGCTCAGGGTCATTGTAGTAGTTGCACTCATGGAACTGCCATAGATCGATTACATCCGTTCGCAACCGCCTCAAGCTATCTTCGAGGTGCTTCATCGCACCGGCATAATCGCGGTCGCACACCTTGGTCATCAGGAATGCCTTCTTGCGGTAACCATTCATTGCCAGAGCCTTGCCCATCACTTCTTCGGCGCGCCCATCATGATAGTCCCAGGCATTGTCCATGAACGTGATGCCGTTATCGATTGCAGCATGCACGATGCGGAATGATTCGCTTTCTTCCTTGGGCCGGGCATGATGGTGGCCCCCAAGACCCAACATCGAAACCTGAACTCCAGTCTTGCCAAGCGCCCGAGTCGGAATGCCGGATGAGGATGTCTGTGCCTGCAAAGCTTCAGCTACAGGGAGGGCGGCGGCAGTGCCCAGGAAACCACGTCTTGAAGGTGTCATTGGGAAATTCTCTCTCCTGATCTAGACTAATTCGATTCGGCTTGCGCTACAACCTCAGACACCGGTTGGATGATTTTCTTGCGTGCAACTACGTCAGGCAACGAAGTCAACAACACAAACAGCCGCTTCTTGGCGGGATCGCCCCAACACAATGTCCCGGTAGAACCGCCATGCCCAAAGGCCTGAGGGCTCAGTCCTTTGCCCAGCCGCGAACCAACCGACCAGCCAATGCCGTAGGGCTGCACGCCGGCCTCATTCTGGTTCTGCACCATGCGTTCGAGGGTTGTCCTACTCAAAACTCCGTCCTTCGGCTCGAGGAAAAGTCGCAGGAATACAGCAATGTCACTCGCCGTGGAATGCGCGCCGCCCCAAGGTGCGCCAAGGCTACGCCAGTAGCGGCTATTCCAGTCCCATTCCGAAGTTCCTTGTGCGCCGCCCAGATCAGAAGGAGCATATTCGGTCTGGCTCCGAACCATGTCTTCCAACCGGAACTTCCCTAACCCCAACACAGTATTCTTCATACCCAAAGGCCGGAAGATCTCATCCTCCAGAAGCTTCGCAATCGGCCGTCCATCGATGCGCCGGGCAATCTCGGTAGCAAGTAGAATCCCGGTGCTCGAATAGCCCCACTTCGCCCCGGGCGCAAACAGGAGAGGCGTTTTGAGACCCAGGCGCACATACTCATCGAGCGGTGCATGCTTCTTGCGCAACTCGGTATTCTCGGGCAACATGTCTGGCAAGCCACTGGTATGGGAAAGCAAATGGCCGACCCGTATCGACTTCCGGTCGCCTTGGCCAAACTCGGGGAAGTACTTCGATACCGGTTCGGCAAGGCTCAGTTTCTTTCGATCAACAAGCCACATCACGCCCGCAGCGCTCATCGGCTTGTTGATCGAGGCAATCAGAAATTTGGAGTCGGGCTTTGCTTCCCCAAAAGCTCGCAAATATTGGAACTTGCCCTCTTGCACGCAAAGCACGGCGGACTTGGGCTGCTCCTGTTTGGCAGCGGCTTCGAGCATTGCTTCCGCCTTCGCGAGGCTTCCATCGCCCAGTGCGGCTGACACCATTGCCAACAAATCCCTTCTTGTCATGTGGCGAGTCTAACAGTTCAGTCCATGCGCCGGTTGCGGCTGCAACCTGAAATAATGAGACCCATGCAAATCACTCGACGCACGCTAGCCAGGCTCGCTACTGCCGCAATTCCGGCTTCCCTTCTCTCGGCCAAGCCAGATTCCAAATTCAACGGCGTCCAGATCGGCGCCATCACTTACAGTTTCCGCGCTCTGCCTTCCAGCGCCGAAGAAGTATTGGGTTACTGCACCGGCTGCAACATCAGTTCCATTGAGATCATGAGCAACGTAGCAGAATCATACGCTGGCGCGCCGCTGCCTCCGCAGCGTCCTCTTGGGCCGCCCGCTGGCCGGGTGGCGCCAGGAGCCCCACGTCCGCAACCAACGCCGGAACAACTAGAGGAGCGCCGCAAGGCAGCCCAGGCGCTCTCATCCTGGAGAAGCTCCGCGTCGATGGGCAAGTTCAAAGCCTTCCGCAAGATGTATGAAGATGCAGGCGTCAAGATCTACGCCTTTAAGCTGCCCCCCGCCCTTGAGATGCCCGAAGCGGAATACGAGTACATCTGGAATGTGGCGCAAACACTAGGCGCAAACCACATCACGATGGAGCTTCCCACCAACGACGAACACCTCGATCGCGTGGCGAAGTACGCTGCCAAGCGTAAGCTCGCGATCGCATTCCATACTCATGGCCAGGGTGGAGCCTCGGGGTTCGACAAGGTGCTGGCGGCTTCTCCCTATACCGCCCTCAATTTCGATGTCGGTCACTACTACGGCGTCAATGGCGAATCGCCCGCGCCGCTCGTCGAAAAGTACAACTCACGCATCCTGAGCCTTCACCTGAAAGACCGCAAAGGTCCCAAGAACGGCGGTGCCAACATGCCTTGGGGTCAAGGCGAAACTCCTCTCAAGGACATCCTCCAGTTGATGAAGCGCAACAAGTACAAATTCCCGGCAAGCATCGAGTATGAGTACCAGACGCCGGAAGGCTCAACGGTACTTGCTGAGATGAAGAAGTGCGTGGAGTACTGCAAGCAGGCACTCGCCTAAGGCCGGATCTCAAATTCGATGGAACGAACCGAAAACTGGTTCTTCTTGCCAGCCTCCAGGTCTCTCACCGCAAGCTGGAGCACGTACTCGCCAGGCGATGTGCGTGCTCCCAACTGCATGGAGCCTGCCACCGACAAACTTTCGCCATCCTTAAATCCCGGTGGTTGAAACGGCGACTTCGGACCTGCATAAACAGCCTTCCCATTGCGATACAGGATCACTTGCGTCTCGAGGTTCGGGTGATCTCCAGCCTTCATCGCCTTGGCGTTGTAGACCATTGCACCGTATGAAAGCTTCGAACCGGGCCGCATGATCCGCAGCGCCGGTCCGCCCTCAATCTCGCCCCTCTCCACGTAGCCCTCGCTCGACAACACCAGATCGGACATCGCAAGCTGCTTGTTTCGCAAGTCAGGGATCTCTACAAATTGCGTCGCGGATCCTGTTTTCTTCGAGCCAATGTCCTGGATTGCTGTGCGAATCTGGTATGCTCCCGGTTTCGCCACAGGCATCTCGATTTCCTGGATCAACCCAGCTTTCAAGACCTTCTGATAGCCTTCACCACGCAGTTTTACTTTGTGAGTTTTCGCCAACTGGTCTACCTGCTGTCCAGCCTGATCAAACAGGATCACCAATTGTTCAAGCTCGGCTTCCTTCCAGGATTCCTGATTCTTGTCGGCGGCATCGGCCGCTGAATCCTTGAAAGAGAAGGATGTTGGATCCACGTGGACTAGAGTTCTGAGAACAGCCTTGCCGTCTGGACCGCCCAGAAAGATGGGTGTCATCTTGACTGGCAGTTCCAACGACTTGAAAGGAGAAATCATGGCATTGATGATCGGCGCCACCGGCTTTGAATCGGTGGCGTCAGACACGCCGTAGAATCCGTGCCGGTAGCGGACCTTCAGACCGCCGCGCTTCACCTTCACGTTCAGGTTGTGATACTTCGGGCCATTCTTGGTTTGCTCAAACATTTGATCGTCAGGCTGAAAGCTCAACAGATAATAACCGTCCTGATCGTTGAGCGCAGAAGTCAGCGCGGCGCCGATGTCGTTGGTGTTCTTGTAGAACAAGCCCCCGGTCTCCTCGGCCAGCATTGCCATTCCATCCTGCGACATATTAAAATCCATCTGTCGCTGCTGCAACTGCCCTTGCATTTTTCTCGTGTTTGCTGACGGAGCATCCGCGGCCGTAAACCCCGTCACCACAAGACCTCTCGGGTCGATTGTGTAAAGCACAACACCTGAGCGATTCGAGTTGTCCACCAAACGCCGAATGGCCGCAAGTGTTCGTTCTCTCGTCCCGCCCATCGCGCCTGGCATTTGCATCATTGCGGAAGTCATGGCCGGGTTGGTCATCGACCTTGGGGCGTCGGCCAGTTGAATGCTTTCCGAGAACAGAATTAGTGATTTTCGACCGGGCAGTTCGCGTAAGCCGCGCACCACAAACTGAGCGGAACTCAGCATTCCAGCAGTCACCATGTCCTGCCGCTGCCGATCGTTAATCTCCTCGCGCAACCGTTGCTCCATGGCTTGCTCGGCAATCGTGTGATCCGGCGAGTTCTCAAGCGCGTTGGTAGTGACGGGTGCCAGCGAGTCGACGCCGTTGATGTTTCTCAAACGCGTGCGCTCAATCTGCGAAAGCAGGTGCCGTTTATCCGTGGTGAATTGCTGCAGAACACTCAGCCCGGAAGAAGTACGAAACAAAGCCACCAGGTCGCCCGGCTGTATATTCTTCTCGACGAACCCTTTGAGAGCCTCTTTGGCGTATTGGCTGCTGGAGACGGACAAACTCAAATCGTCAATCAGCAATGCGATCGTGCGCCGCACATCCTGAGGGCGAAGCTCGCGCAC
>Ga0163144_10001907_pt1 | contig 48648 bp, 42 predicted proteins | sample OliLak19BULKMAT1_FD_123175 | JGI IMG/M metagenome (GOLD analysis project Ga0163144, IMG submission 123175) | Freshwater microbial mat bacterial communities from Lake Vanda, McMurdo Dry Valleys, Antarctica - Oligotrophic Lake LV.19.BULKMAT1 | ecosystem: Environmental > Aquatic > Freshwater >... | reverse complement strand
TGGGTTGAACTACTTTCCTCAACCCCATCCCAAGGCGTTTCGCTCAAGGGAGCCGCAAAGTATACATCGCTTTCCAAGAACGTCAACACCCGAAAAACCAAGTTTTGACGACTGACCCGACAGCTGAGACGCCAACCGATCAGGGCCGCGCAGGATAACGGCGAAACCCCGGCTGCGCCAGTGTTGACTTAATTCGAATCCAACCGAACGCGAACGAAATTGCGCTTGCCGACCTGGATCACGCCCTCGAAACCGGGCAGGAATACGCGCTGGGCATCCTCGAACACCTCGCCGTCCACGCGCACCGCACGTTCGGCCAGCTTGCGGTTGGCTTCGCCGTTGCTTGCCGCCAGGCCCGCCGTTTTCAACAGCGCTGCAATACGCAGCCCTTCGACGGGAACCTGCAACGTTGTCAGCGGCAGCATCGACATGTCGGCCTCACCGCGTACGGCGGCCTGCCAGCCGGCAATGGCGGTTTCCGCCACGGCGGCATCGTGGAACCGCGCCGCCAACTCGCGCGCCAAACGCAGCTTGGCTTCGCGCGGATGCAGATGGCCGGCCGCGAAATCGAGCTTCATGCGCGCCAGCTCGGCCAGTGAAACATCAAAGCTGAGCAGCTCGTACCAGCGCCACATCAGCTCGTCGCCGATCCTCATGGTCTTGGTGACAATGTCGATGGCCGGCTCGTTGATGCCGATATAGTTGCCCAGCGACTTGCCCATCTTGTTGACGCCATCCAGCCCTTCCAGCAGCGGCATGGTCAGTACGATCTGCGCCGGCTGGCCGTAGTGTTCCTGAAGGCCGCGGCCCATCAACAGGTTGAACTTCTGGTCGGTGCCGCCGAGCTCCACGTCGGCCTTGAGCGCCACCGAATCGTAGCCTTGCACCAGCGGATACAGGAATTCGTGGATGGCGATCGGCTGCTGTCCGGTGTAGCGCTTGGCGAAATCGTCGCGCTCGAGCATGCGCGCCACCGTGTGCTGGCCGGCCAGCCGGATCATGCCGGCCGCATCCATCTTGTCGAACCACTCGGAATTGAAGCGCAGTTCGGTCTTGTCGCGGTCGAGCACCTTGAACACCTGGTCGGCATAGGTACGCGCGTTGGCCTCGACATCCCCGCGGGTCAGCGGCTTGCGGGTGACGTTCTTGCCGCTGGGATCGCCGATCATCCCGGTGAAATCGCCGATCAGGAAGATCACCTGGTGGCCGAGGTCCTGGAACTGGCGCATCTTGTTCAAAAGAACCGTGTGGCCGATGTGCAGGTCGGGCGCGGTTGGGTCGAAACCGGCCTTGATGCGCAACGGCCGGCCTAGCTTGAGCCGCGCCTCCAGCTCCTCGCGTTTCAGGATTTCTTCGGCGCCCCGACCGATCAGGTCGAGGGCTTGGTTGAGCTCGGTCATGAGAAATTCCGCGAAGATGAACAGAAACCGGGCAAAAGCGAGCACCCGAAGTTAACGAAAAGTTAAACCGAACTGAACAAAAAAGCCAGTCGCAACAAGGGTTTGACGTAGGCATTTCACTCTGGTTAAGGTACCGCGTCCTGTCGTGGCCGGTCTGGCCAGTGGAGTGCGTTTTGAGCCCTAGTCCACCTGATACCGCCCTGTCCCGCTGGTCACGCGAACATTGGCTGCTCGCTGGCCTGTTCGCCTTCGCCGGCACCTTGGTCATCGCCATCGCGCCGGGACTCGCCAATGCCATGCGCCAGCCGGCCCTGGTGCAGGCGCCGATGACCACCTTGAGCCTGCTGCTGCCGCCCATGGCAGGCATTCGCCATGACGGTTCAAGCTGGCAATACATCAGCGTCGAGCGCGGCCAGACCTTGAGCCATATCTTCAGGCAGGTCGGCATTCCGCTGGCAGTGATGCGCGAGATGCTCAAGCATCCGGAAGCACGCAAGAGCCTGTGGAACATCGGCCCGGGCAAGGAGCTGGCATTCGAGCTCGACGGCAAAGACCAGTTGCGCACCCTGCGCTTTGATCGCAACGACGCCGAGCGTATCGAGATCAGCCTCGCCGACGGCAAAACCGAACAGAAGATCATCGAGCGCCCGCTGAACCAGAACGTGGCCATCGCTTCCGGCGTCATCAACCACTCGTTCTCCGCCGACGCCCGTCGCGCCGGGCTTACCGCCTCGTCGATCAACAAGCTGGCCAACGTTTTCAAGTACGACATCGATTTCGTCGAAGACCTGCAAGACGGCGACACCTTCGAAGTGGTGTACGAAGACCAGTGGCGCGAAGGCGAGCGCCTGCGCAACGGCGACGTGCTGGCCGCGCGCATCACCACCGGCAAGAAGGTCTACAACGCCTATTTCTTCGAGAACAACGGCAAGGCCGAATATTTCGATGAGCGCGGCAATCCGCTGAAGAAGACCCTGATGCGCATTCCGATCGAATATGCGCGATTGTCTTCGTCGTTCGGCATGCGCAACCACCCGGTGCTAGGCCGCATGCGCATGCACAAGGGCGTGGATTACGCCGCCCGCAGCGGAACGCCGATCATGGCGGCGGGTGACGGCAGGATCAAATTCGTCGGCTGGAAGAACGGCTACGGCCGCGGCGTCGAGGTCGACCACGGCCAGGGTCGCAGCACCTTCTACGGGCACATGTCGGCCTGGGGCAAATACAAGGCCGGCCAACGGGTGAACCAGGGCGCAATCATCGGCTACGTCGGCGCCAGCGGCCTCGCCACGGGCCCGCACCTGCACTACGAATTCCGCATTGGCGGGCGCCAGGTCAACCCGCTCAGCGTGACCATGCCCAAGCCGCAGCCCCTTAGCGGCGCGACTCTGGCGAAATTCCACGCCAGCATCGCCCCGGCCATCGCCCGCATGGAGCTGGCGCAGAAGAACTCCCGCCTGGCCATGCGCTAGTGGGCGACAGCCCACCAGGCATGCCTTCGACAGATCAAAAACCAAGCACGACGGATCGGAAAACCGGCGAGAACTGCTATATCGGCCTGATTTCGGGCACCAGCGTCGATGGCATCGATGCCGCGCTGGTGTCGTTCACACCCGAATTGCGCCTGCTGCATGCCTTCACGCTGCCGATGGCCGATGATCTCGCGGCCGACATCCTGCGCGTATCGCAAGCCGATGCCTTGGTCTCACTCGATTTTCTTGGCAGCCTCGACACCCGCGTCGCCATGGCGTTTGCGCAGGCGGCTAACCTGCTGGTCGAACAATCGGGCATGGAGCGCGACCGGATCAAGGCCATCGGCTCGCATGGCCAGACGCTGCGCCACCAGCCGCGCGGCGATGCGCCTTTCAGCCTGCAGGTGGGTGATGGCAACGTCATCGCCGAACGCTGCGGGATTGCGACGGTCTCCGACTTCCGGCGCCGTGACGTTGCCGCCGGCGGTCAGGGCGCACCGCTGGTGCCGGCCTTCCATGCGGCAATATTCAGTGATGCGAGCGAGTCGCGGGCGATCCTCAATATCGGCGGCATCGCCAATCTCACCCTGCTGGGTCAAGACGGCACCGTCGGCGGCTTCGATACCGGCCCGGGCAATGGCCTGATGGACGCCTGGTGCCTGCGCCATCGCGGCCAGCGCTACGACGCGGCCGGTGCATTTGCAGCCTCCGGCACGACTGATCCCGAATTGCTCAATCGCCTGTTCGACGAACCCTGGCTGGCGCTGCCGGCGCCGAAAAGCACGGGTCGCGACCAGTTTCATCTCGGCTGGCTGGACACTCGCCTGACCGGCCTGTCGCTGTCGATCGAAGACGTGCAGGCCACGCTATGCGCCTTCACGGCGCGAACGGTGGCTGAGGCCTTGTATCGCGAACAGCCGGCCACGACGCGGATGCTGGTTTGCGGCGGTGGCGTCCACAACCCTGTCTTGATGACCCAGCTGCGTCTTGAGCTGGACCGCGTCGTGGTCGAATCCACCGGTGAACATGGCCTCGATCCGGATTTTGTCGAAGCCATGGCCTTCGCCTGGCTGGCGAGGGAAACACTGGCTGGCCGGCCGGGCAATCGCATCGAAGTCACCGGAGCGCTCGGTCCGCGTGTGCTCGGAACCATCCATCCCGCCTGATCACAGGACGGGGGTCAGCCTTTCTTGAGTTCGTCCTTCATATAGGCCGGCGCGTCATCGGGCAGGCCGCTGAACGCCGCCATGGCGGCTTGAAAAGCACGCGATTCGTCGTCACCCCAGGCACCCGCCAATCGCGCGATATCGCCCGGCACCGCCGGCGGATCAGGCTCAGCCAATCCCAGCGACTGCTTGACCAGATGGAGGATGACGTCGTTGAGCGGCCAGCCCTTCTGGCGCGCCAATTCCTTGATTCGCTCGGCGACGCGTTCATCAATGTCGCGTAACAGGAAATCGGCCATCGTTCTCGATCAACTGACTCAGGGGGACGCGAGATTGCCAAGATTAACCCCGCACGGGGCAAGACGGGAATATTGCATTCAGGTCTCGTCGGCGTGGGCTGCGATCCTTGGCCACAGCCAGGCCAGCAGGAGCAGGGTAGGTATCACTGAAAACGAACTGATCATGAAGAAGGCCTGGTAGCTGCTGGCCTCGACGATATAGCCCGAAAGGCCGCCCACGAATTTGCCTGGCAAGTTGGCCAGCGATACCAGCAAGGCGTACTGCGTTGCCGTGAAGTGCCGGTTGGTAAGGCCCGACATGAAGGCCACCAGCACCGTGCCAGCAAAACCCTGCGAGAGGTTGTCGGCAGTTATCGCCGCGAAAAACGCCCATTGCTGCGATGGGAACATGGCCATCAGCAGGAAAGCCAGGTTGGACACCGCCACGGCGATGGCCGCCACTACGAGCAGCTTGCGGATATCGAACGTGGTCACGCAAACGCCGCCGAGAAAGGCGCCGGCAATGCCGATCCAGACGCCGTACAGCTTGGAAACCGTCGCGATGTCGCTCTTGGTGTAGCCCGAGTCCAGGTAGAAAGGCCCTGCGAGGACGCCGATCATCTGGTCGGGGAATTTGAACAGGCCCACGAACGCCAACAGGACCACGGCCAACACCCAGCCGTTCCGGCTGAAAAATTCCACGAACGGCTTGGCAAAGGCTTCGACGAGATCCAGCCGTCGCGGTTCGGCAGCACGGTTGGCCTCTGGCTCGCGGCATATCAGGGTGGCCAATATTGGCAGCGCCATCAGGGCGGCCATGCACAAGTAAGCCGTGCGCCAGCCAGACAAGTCGGCGATGTACAGCACGATGGCGCCGGACATGATCAGGGCGAGGCGATAGCCAAGGGTATAGGTGGCCGCGAGAGCGCCCTGAGACTCCTGCGGGGCGATCTCGATGCGGTAGGCATCGACGACGATATCCTGGGTCGCGCCGGCGAACGCGGACAGCGCAATCAGCCACAGGAACGTGGCCGACGTCGACGGATCATGGGTGGCCAGTCCAGCCAGACCAACGGCAACGAGCAGTTGCGACACCACAAGCCAGCCACGTCGGCGACCGAGAAACGGCAGCGGATAGCGATCCACCAGCGGCGCCCAGGCAAACTTGAGCACGTAGAAAAAACCGATGAAGCTCACCAGGCCGATCACGCTGAGTTCGACGCCGGTATCACGCAGCCAGGTCGACAGCGTGCCGCCTACCAGCAGAAATGGCAGCCCGCAGCCAAAGCCCAGGAACAGCATGGTCAGCGCCGACGGCGTTCCAAAAGCCCGACGGATACCGGCCCAGCCGCGGTAGCTGTTTTTTGCGCCCGCCTCGGTGGTGGCGTTCATGCGTACTGCACCGCAAACGGCGCGTGGTCGGAAAACCTTGGCGTCGCAGCGATCGCACATGACTTCAGGCGCTCGCGCAGCGACGGCGTCACTACCTGGTAATCGATGCGCCAACCGACGTTGTTGGCGCGCGCCGCGCCGCGGTTCGACCACCACGTGTAGTCCTCACCCTCCGGATGCAGCTTGCGGTAGCTGTCCACCCAGCCATCCTTGAGGAAGAGCTGGTCCAGCCAGGCGCGCTCGGCCGGCAGACAGCCGGAATTCTTCTGGTTCGAGCTCCAGTTACGGATGTCCTTGCGCGTGTGGACGATGTTCCAGTCGCCGCAAACAACATAATCGCGGCCACTTTTCAGCCACTGGTCAAAGACGGGCGTGATCCAGTCCATCACCCTGAACTTGAACTGCTGGCGCTCGTCACCGGACGAGCCGGAGGGCACGTAGATGGACACCACGCTGAGGTTGCCGAAACGCGCTTCGATATAGCGGCCCTCGTCGTCGAACGGCGCCCAGCCCAGTGCCGTGCGCACTTCGTCCGGCTCGCGGCGCGAGTAGATGGCAACGCCGCTGTAGCCCTTTTTTTCCGCGTCCTTGAACCAGGCGCAATAGCCGTCCGGTCGAAACGCCGCATCGCCCAACTGGTGTTCCTGCGCCTTCGTTTCCTGCAGGCAAAGCAGGTCCGCATCCTGTCCGGCGAACCAGTCGAAAAAGCCCTTGCTGGCTGCCGAGCGCAGGCCATTGGCGTTGAAGGAGATGATTTTCACGGGACTCGGGACCAGGGACTCGGAACCGGAAGGTTAGCTGAAATACAGTTCCCGGCGCTCAACGACAGAGGCGATGCCATGCCTGCGGCCGTTGTTGCACAATCCCTGTTCCGTATTTCGAGTCCTGAGTCCCGATGCTTCCCCACCAACGCAGGTTCCTCGACCTCGCCCTCGCCCGCAACGTGCTGCGCTTTGGCGAATTCACCTTGAAATCGGGGAGAATCAGTCCGTATTTCTTCAATGCCGGCCTGTTCGACAGCGGCGCAGCCCTGGCGACACTCGGCGAGTGTTATGCCGACGCCCTGCTCGGCTCGAATCTGGAATTCGACATGCTGTTCGGCCCCGCCTACAAGGGCATCCCGCTGGCCACCGCCGTTTCGGTGGCGCTGGCGGCACGCGGCAGGGACGTGCCCGTGGCGTACAACCGCAAGGAGGCCAAGAGCCACGGCGAAGGCGGCCATCTGATCGGCGCGAGCATGACCGGGCAGCAGGTGCTGATCATCGATGACGTGATCACCGCCGGCACCGCCATCCGTGAGTCGCTGCAGATCATCGCCAGCGCCGGCGGCCAGGCCTGTGGCGTGCTCGTCGCGCTGGATCGTCAGGAGCGCGGGCAGGCCGGCGAGCGTTCCGCCGCCCAGGAAGTCACGGCCGAATCCGGCCTGCCGGTGATCGCCATCGCCAGTCTGGTCGACCTGTTGCAGCTGGCAGACGAGCGGCCGCAACTGGCCGATTGCAAAGACGCCTTGGTGGCGTATCGTTCGCGTTACGGTAGCGCCCTTTGAGTGTGAGGAACCACGCCATGTCAAACGTTAAAACCGGCCTCATCGCCCTCGTTGCCATCTCCATGCTGGCCGGCTCTGCGCTCGCCCAGCAGAAGCTTTACCGCTGGGTGGACAAGGACGGCAAGGTGCATATCAGTGACCAACTGCCGCCGGAAGCGGTCAGCCAGGCGCGCACGGAATTCAATTCCAAGGGCAGCAGCACCGCCACAGTGGCCAGGGCACTGACCGCGGAAGAGCGCTCGCGAAATGACGCAGAACTGGCCGCCGCGGCACAGGTCGCAGCCGCCGCCGAGGAACAGAGACGTCTTGAAGCAGGCATGCTGGTCAACTATGAAACGGAAGACCGATTGCTGCGCGCCTATAACGAACGGATCAATCTGAGCAAACAAACGGCCGAGGCCACCGAGATCAGCATCCGCAGCCAGAAAGCCAACTTGGCTTCGCTGCTGAACGACGCAGCGGAAGCCGAACTGTCCAAACGTGCGGTCGGAGCTGAACGCGCGACGATCATTCGCCAGATGCACGCTGAAATCACCCATCAGCAGGCGCTGCAGATAAAGCAACAGGCATCGCGCGACTCCATCGAGCAGGAGTTCGAGAAAGTGCTCGCCCGTTATCGTGAACTGCGCGGCACCACCCCGCCTTTGACATCAACCGCGGCTACGCCAATAGCGGTCCCCGCACCCGACAGCAAATAGTTCGGATCGTCGGCACCGATGTAAAAACGCCCGGACGGCATTCAGACGGCCATGGAGACTGCCTGCACCGGGCTGGTTGCGGACGCGACCTGTTCCAGCTACTCAGGCAGCATGCTTGTAGGCGAGCCGACTTTAGAAAGGCAGTGACAGTCCTGGCTCAAGCGCCATGAGTTGCGCGCGGAACAACCCCTGGACTCGCTCAAGCGCCGCTTGGTCGCGGGCGTCAAAACGCAGCACCAGCATCGGCGTGGTGTTGGAAGCACGTACCAGGCCCCAGCCATCGGGCCAGTCAGCGCGCAGACCATCGATAGTGGAAATACGTGCACCTTCAAACTTGGCCGCTGCCACAAAGCGCTCTACAAACGCATGCTGGCTGCCTTCCTCGACCGGAATTTTCAGTTCCGGTGTCGATACACCCTTGGGCAACGAAGCAAATACAGCGTCGGCATTGTCAGGTAGAGCCGCGAGTATTTCCAGCAGGCGCGCAGCGGCGTACATGGCGTCGTCGAAGCCATACCAACGCTCGCGGAAGAAGAAATGACCACTCATCTCACCCGCCAGTTCGGCCTCGGTTTCCTTCATCTTGGCCTTGATCAGCGAATGTCCGGTTTTCCACATCAATGGGCTGCCGCCATGGCGCAGGATATGCGTCGTGAGATTGCTGGTGCATTTGACGTCATAGATGATTGCCGCGCCAGGATTACGCTCCAGCACGTCGGCAGCAAACAGCATCAGCAGGCGATCCGGATAGATCATTTCGCCGCTGGGCGTGACCACGCCGAGCCGATCACCATCACCATCGAAGGCTAGACCGAGGTCGGCACCGGTACGCTTGACCACCTGTATGAGGTCGGACAAGTTGTGCGGGTCGCTGGGGTCGGGATGATGGTTCGGGAAAGTACCGTCGACATCGCAGAACAGCGGCTCCACATCAGCGCCTATGGCCTCCATCAACTGCGGCACCACCAGCCCGGGCACGCTGTTTCCGCAATCGACCACGACCCGCAGACGGCGTTCGATCTGGATATCGTCGGCAATCCGGCGGATATAGTCCGGGATGATGTTGCGAGCGCCAAGCGGCCCCGGTGTCTCGGTTTTGTGCAGGCGATTTTCTACGATTCGCCCGTAAAGCTGCTGGATAGCCTCGCCGGACAGGGTATCGCCATCCACTACGACCTTGAACCCGTTGTAGTCGGGCGGGTTGTGGCTGCCGGTGACCATGACGCAACTGCCGGCACGCAGGTGGAACGTGCCAAAGTAAACGATCGGCGTGGGCACTTCACCGAGATCCATCACTTCACGGCCGGCCAGACGCAAACCGGAAATAAGGGCATTGGCCAGTGCGGCCGAGGACACTCGTCCATCGCGGCCAACGACAACCGTCTTGACGTTGCGCTCATGCATCATCGAGCCGACCGCCTGGCCGATCAACCGCGCGATGTTCGGATCCAGATTCTTGCCGACCACGCCACGGATGTCATATGCCCGAAAAATGCCGCGATCCAAAGGCAACTGGTTGGCGGCATCCGCCGGCCGCCGTACCGCAGGCTTGGCTTCTACCGTTACAGGCGTGGCCAATGCCCCGCTCTGCTGCAGCTGTGCGATGGTCTGGCCACCTGCCTCTGACTCCTGTTCGGAAGCGTCGCCGGCAATCGCGGCACGGCGCAGTTTCGGTGCCAGCGCCAAGCCGATGCCAAGCAAAACGAACAAGCCGGCAAGAATGAACTCGCCAACACCCGCGAGGCCGAACAAGCCACCTAGCGCCAGAGGTGCAGCTGACACCACGCGGATGGCAGTGTCAGGCAGCTCAATGGCACCGGCCTCGGCAGTGTTGGCAAGTTCGCTCATGCCAGATTGCGCCATGTTGTAGCGGCCCTGGCGCAGCGCCACATAGGCCCCCTCCGGTGCTGCCGCGAGTACCGGGCCGACCAGTGGCGCCAGCGGAGTACGCACATAGACAAGATGGGTGATGGTCTCGCCTTCCAGCATCGGCATGGCCAATGCCAGAGAAGGCTTGCCCTCATCGACGATCACCCGGGTGATGATCTTGCGTTGATCCAAAGCGGCTTCCAGCAAGCCAAGCTTGCCGTAGCCAAACGCTGCCGGATCCGCATATGGCGCATCCAGATCGGGGGCGTGGAGCTCAACCGCTTCGGCTTCCTTCCAACCATCCTTGATTGCAATTTTGGCGCCTTCGAGGTCGCCTTTCTGCAACGCTGAAACAACGCTGGCGCGCGTGCGCAGGGCTTCCATCTGGCCTATGGTCCGCTTGGCGACCGGCGCCAGCCTGTCTGCCAGCTCGGTACGCGCCACGCCTGCCGCAGCTTCAAGACGATAGGCGGCACTGATTTGCCAACCTTGCCAGGCCATCCATATAGCAAGCAGCAAGGCAATTGCGCCGGCCGCCTTGTAGGGGCTGACAGCTTTGAGCTGCTGCAGGTCCAGCGACTTCAGATCCAGTGACATGGCCATGTTTCCCCCGTTCAGCGGACGCCGGTATGGCCGAAGCCACCCACGCCGCGCGCGCTCTGCTCGAATTGTTCCACCACGGTGAACCGCACCCGCGCCACCGGCATGAACACCAGCTGCGCGATACGGTCACCGACCTCAATACTCTGCTTATTGCCGCCACGATTCCACAAGCTCACCATCAGCGGCCCCTGGTAGTCGGCATCGATCAGCCCGACCAGATTGCCCAGTACCAGTCCCTGTTTATGGCCAAGGCCAGAACGCGGCAGGATGACGGCGCACAGGCCCGGGTCGCCGATATGGATGGCCATGCCGGTCGGCACCAGCTGCGCTTCACCCGGCGCCAGCACCAAGGTGCCGTCGCACAAAGCGCGCAGGTCCATGCCGGCCGATGATGCCGTGGCGTAGTCGGGCAGCGGGAAATCCCGGCCAAGGCGTGGATCCAGCACTTTCAGGGCGATGTCGTGCATGCCGGCAAGACTCACGCCTTTTCCCCCAGGTGTTCGGCCACCAGCACCAGCAGCGACTGGGCAACGCTGGCCTTGGACGCCCGCCCGATGTCGAAGCGGGCCTCGCGGGTCAGCACGATCAAGGCGTTGTCCTCGCTCTCGAAACCCTGGCCGGCACAAGACACATCGTTGGCGGCAATCATGTCGAGTTGCTTGCGGATGAGCTTGTCACGCGCATAGCTGTCGACATCGCAGGTTTCAGCGGCGAAGCCGACCACATAACGCGGCCGCTGCGCGTGCGCAGCCACCTCCACCAGGATGTCGGGCGTGCGCACCAGCTGCAGGCTCAGGGTGTCGCTGGATTTCTTGATCTTCTGCGGCAGGGTTTCCGCCGGCATGTAGTCGGCGACGGCGGCGGCGCCGATGTAGATGTCCTGTCCGGGCAGCGCCGCCAGCACGGCGTCGCGCATCTGCAGGGCACGACGGACATTGATGCGGGTGACTCCAGTGGGCGTGGACAGCGTCACCGGACCTGCCACCAGAGTGACCTTGGCACCCATGGCAACAGCCGCTGCAGCAAGGGCGAAACCCATCTTTCCCGAACTGCGGTTACCCAAAAAACGCACCGGATCCAAGTCTTCGAAAGTCGGACCGGCGCTGATCAGGACGTTCATTCCCTGCAGCAGCGCCGGCACGCCGAGGCTGGCCAGCGCCTCGACGATCTGGTGTGGCTCCAGCATCCGGCCGGCGCCGGTTTCGCCGCAGGCCTGGCTGCCATCGCCCGGGCCGAGCACGGCCACGCCACGCGCCTGCAGCTGCAAAACATTGGCCTGGGTGGCGGCGTTGGCCCACATCACCCGATTCATGGCCGGCACCAGGACGATGTGCGCTTCGCTGGCGAGGCAAACGGTACTGAGCAGGTCATTGGCGATGCCGTTGGCGAGCTTGGCAATCAGGTCGGCGCTGGCCGGGGCAATCACGATGCGCGTGGCCCAGCGCGCCAACTCGATATGGCTCATGGCCGCTTCAGCCGCTTCATCCCACAGCGAGGTACGCACCGGATGGCCGGACAGCGCCTGGAATGTGGTCGCCGTGACGAACTGCTGGGCACCTTCGGTCATCACCACGCGCACTTCGGCGCCGGCGTCGCGCAGCCTGCGCACCAGGTCGGCCGCCTTGTAAACCGCGATGCCGCCGCTGACGCCGAGCAGGATGCGTTGTCCGGAAAGCACACTCACGTCAGAAATTTCCTGCTGCGGGGATCGCCGTTAGCTTACCCGATGACCAGAGGTTTCCTATGCCCGGGGGCCGGCCGGCGCCGCATGCTGCAGCCATGCACATACGCGACTGGCCCGAAGACGAAAGACCCCGCGAGAAGTTGCTGGCGCGCGGCGCCGGAGCACTCTCGGACGCCGAACTGCTCGCCATCTTCATTGGCAGCGGCTCGCGCGGACAGTCGGCCGTGGATATCGGCCGCCGCCTGCTGAACGAGCATGAAGGCCTGCGTCGCCTCCTGGACTTGCCAGCAGGCGAACTGGCCAAACTGGCGGGTCTGGGCCCAGCCCGCGCCTGCAGCATCGTCGCCGCGCTGGAGCTGGGCACCCGGCATATCGCCAGTGCGCTGGTCCGCGGCGATGCCCTGACCGATCCTGCACAGGCGGCCGAATTCGTCGCGCGCCGGCTGCGCGCGCTACCGCATGAAGTCTTTGCCTGCCTGTTCCTGGACACCCGGCACCGGGTGATCGCCTTCGAAGAATTGTTTCGTGGCACCATCGACGGTGCCGAGGTGCATCCGCGCGAAGTCCTCAAGCGCTGCCTGGCGCACAACGCCGCCGCCATCATCCTGGCGCACAACCATCCCAGCGGCAGCAGCGAGGCCAGCGCCGCCGACCGCGCCGTCACCGCGAGGCTGAAACAGGCGCTGGCGCTTGCTGATATCCGCCTACTGGACCACTTCATCATCGGCGACGGTGCGCCGACTTCAATGGCCCAACGCGGCTGGATATAACCCATTGTTCGCACCGGGAGGCGTTCCCGGCCGGCCGCCCAAGGCTGGACATTCCGCCAGTTTGCGTATATTCGGATAACCAACTGCCGCCGCTACCGGAACGCTGCTTGATCCTCGGATATTCCCGCCTGTACGAACCGGACCGGATTGAGCGCGCCCTGCCCGATCCTTCCGCTGCACGCGCCCTGCTGGCCCGACTGCGGCCCGATATCCCCGGCCGACTGGCGGCGGTGGCGGCTCGTATCGATGACAGCGACTTGGCCCGGCGCAGCCTGGACGCAACCTTGATGGGCATTGCCCGGCTCGGCCTGCGCCATGGCGGGTTTGGCGACGACCCGCACGACTACCACAACGAAGAACACGTGCTGGAACTGGCCGAACGCCGTCAGGGCCGGGTGATGGACCAACTGGGCATCGCGGTGCTGCCGGCCGCAAAATGGTTAGCCCTCATGATTTTTTCCGCTTGCCATGACCTGCGCCAGCGCGAGCCACGCGACGTGCCCGGCCCGGTCGGTGGCAATGAAGCTTCCAGCATCGCCGAAACTTTCCGCATCCTGGACGCCTGCGGATTCCATCGCGGCCATGACCGCGGCATGTTCGTGGCACTGGAGTTGATGATCGCCGGCAGCACCTTCGACCCGCGGCCGGCACCGGCACCGGGGTCCGAACATGCCATCGCCACCGGCGGCTCGCTGGCCAAAGCCTTGGGCCTGTGGCTGGACACTGAGCAACCCGATTGGCACAGCGACGAACACGCCCGCAACGGTGAGCGACTGGCGCGCCTTTCGGCGGACCTGGATACCGCCAATGTCGGCGAGCCGTTCATGTTTCTGGCCGACTCGGCGCTGCGGCTGTGCCGCGAACTGCAGCGCAAGGCCGGGCGACGGCTCGACCAACCTGTTTCCGGACCGGCATGCCTGTCCTTCCTCGGCCAAGGCCAGCTGCACTATTTCTTCGACCTGCACCGTTTCGCGTCCCGCGAGGGCGAACAGGTATTCGGCCCGACCAAGGCTGACAACGCCATGCGCGTGCGCAGCGTCAGTGCCGCGCTGGAGCTGGAGTTTGCGCGTCGTCCACCGGATAGCGGGGAGGCAGTGATGGCGGCTTTCCAACACTTGAGCCGGGTCGCCTGAGAAAAAAAAGCCGACCCGGGGGGATCGGCTTGCTTTGACATCCCGTAACCGGGGTCAACAATGGAGTGACGCTGGGAGAGTTCGGGCAGCTTAAGCCGCCGTCATGACACTCGCATGACGCCAGAGGCAGGCTGCGGGCGTTACAATGGCCGGTCATTCCCACACGAATTCACTCCGTGAAAGAGCATCTTCGCGAGTTGGTCGCCCAGGCCCTGCTCGATCTGCGCCGGCATGGCCGGCTGTCTCCGGACATCACCATCCCTGATTACGTGATCGAGCGCACCAAGTCGCGCGAGCACGGCGACTACGCGACCAACATCGCCCTGCTGCTGGCCAAGGCGGTCGGCATGAAACCGCGTGAACTGGCCGAGGCACTGATCGCGACCATCGGCGAATCCAACCACGTCGCCAAGGTCGCCGTCGCCGGCCCGGGCTTCATCAACTTCACTATTTCCACCCGCTGCCGCCTGTCCACATTGCGCCGCGTGTTCGAACAGGGCGCCGAATATGGCCGCCAGGTGCCCGAATCGCGCGAATCGGTGACTGTCGAGTTCGTCTCGGCCAATCCCAATGGCCCGCTGCACGTCGGCCATGGCCGTGGTGCCGCCTACGGCGCTTCGGTGGCCAACCTGCTCGAAGCCGCCGGCCACCGCGTGCAGCGCGAGTACTACGTCAACGATGCCGGCCGGCAGATGGACATCCTCGCGGCCAGCGTCTGGCTGCGTTACCACGAGCTCGGCGGCGTCAACGTGCGCTTCCCGGACAACGGCTACAAGGGCGACTACGTCATTGAAATCGCCCGCGCCCTGCGCGGCCGCGAAGGCGACCGCCTGCGTCGCAGCGCGATCGAGATCACCGATGGCCTACCCGCTGACGAAGGCCAGGGCGGCGACAAGGAGCTGCATGTCGATGCGCTGATCGCGCGCGCGCGCCAGCTGCTCGGCAGCGCCGACTACCGCGTGGTGTTCAACGCCGGCCTCGACTGGTGCCTGGCCGACATCCGCAACGACCTTGCCGGCTTCGGCGTGATCCACGACAACTTCTTTTCGGAGCGCTCGCTGGCCACCGACGGCTACGTTCAGCGCGCTATTGCCACCCTGCGCGCCAACGACCATCTGTTCGAGCAGGACGGCGCCACCTGGTTTCGCGCCACTGCCTTCGGCGACGACAAGGACCGCGTGATCGTGCGCGAGAACGGCGTCACGACTTATTTCGCTTCCGACCTCGGCTACCTGCTGTCGAAGTTCGAACGCGGTTTCGGCCATGCGCTGTATATCCTCGGCGCCGATCACCACGGCTACATCGCCCGCCTGAAGGCCGCTGCGCAGGGTCTGGGCCTGGATCCGTCCCGTATCGAAATCCAGCTGGTGCAGTTCGCCATCCTGTTCCGGGGCGCCGAGCGCGTGCAGATGTCCACCCGCGCCGGCAGCTTCGTCACCTTGCGCGAGCTGCGCGAGGAAGTCGGCACCGACGCCGCGCGTTTCTTCTACGTCATGCGCAGCAACGACCAACACCTGGATTTCGACCTGGAACTGGCCAAGAGCCATTCCAACGACAACCCGGTCTATTACATCCAGTACGCACATGCGCGTATCGCCAGCCTGTTCCGCCAGCTGAAGGAAAAGGGCCTGGCCTACAACGACAGTGCCGCCGTATCAGCACGCGAGAAACTCACCGGCGAGCACGAGGACATCCTGATCAGCGAGTTGATGCGCTTGCCGGAAGTGATCGAGTCCGCCGCCGGCAACCGCGGCCCGCAGATCCTCGTGCACTACCTGCGTGATACCGCCGCCGCCTTTCATGCCTTCTACAACGCCCAACCCATCCTCACCGCCGAGGAACAGCTGCGCCATGCGCGCTTGGGCCTGTGCAAGGCCACCCAGCAGGTGCTGGCCAACGGCCTTGCCCTGCTCGGCGTGTCGGCACCGGAGACGATGTAATGGCGCGCAAACCAAAATCGCAGGCCCGACGCAACGGCGGCAACGGCATGCCGGGCTGGGCCTGGTTGCTGATCGGCCTGGCCGTCGGCGCACTGGCATTCGCCGGCTACACGATGCGCGATCGCTGGCAGCATCCGGGCAGCCTGCTGCCGCAGCCGGATCCGCAGGCGCAGGCCTCGCCCACCGGCGAGGGCGCCGAGCCCGTCGTGCCGGAAGCGCCGGAAAAGCCCAAGCCCAAGTTCGAGTTCTACGAAGTGCTGGCGGAGCGGGAAGTGGTGATCCCGGATGCGGAACTGGCCGAGCAGGCGCGCGCTGAAGCCGTAGCCAGCCTACCGGCGGCCGTGCCCCAAACAGGAACAACGACAGCGACGCCAGCCGACGCCAACAGCTCCGAGCCGCGTTACTTGATTCAGGCCGGCGCCTTCCGCAGCAGTGACGATGCCGAAGCCCTGAAGGCGCGGATCGCCATGACCGGCGAGATCGCCCGGGTGGAAACAGCGCAGATCAACGACACCACCGTTTACCGCGTGCGCATGGGGCCGTATCCGAATGCCGGCGCGCTGGCTGCGGCCAAGCTGGCCCTGTCCAACCACGGCATTGCGGGCGCGCAGGCGCTGCGGGTCAAGTAGGACGCTTCCGGCGCCATGAGCCGGGCCGACATCCGGCAAATGAGCATCGACGGCCTCGCCGCTGGCAGCACGCACGGCACTTGGCGCTTTCTGGTCGACCACCGGTGGATGCTGCCGACGATGCGCACCGAGGACACCTTCGGCCTGCAAAAAATCAACGCCGGACTGCGCGTTGACGCCAACGTGCGCGCGGCCATCGCCTATTCGGCCAATTCCTCCAGCAAGGACGATTTCTTCTTCCACGAAGTGGACACACTGGCGCGCGGCGCCAGCCACATGCGCCTGTTCACTGACCTGGCACAGGCCATGGGGTGGCTGGCCGACTAAGCCCGTTGCGCTATCCTCACCAAGACATGCACCGGGACGACCACGAGCACCAGCGCCACCAGCATCGTTACGCGCACGACACGGCGCGCGCGGAGCAGCGCACGCGCATCGTCATCACCATCACGATGGCGATGATGTTGGCGGAAATCGTCGCCGGCATCGCATTCAATTCGATGGCGCTGCTGGCCGATGGCTGGCACATGGGTACCCATGTCGCCGCCTTTGCCATCACCCTGTTCGCCTACGGGTTCAGCCGTCGCCACGCCGACGATGCACGCTACAGCTTCGGCACCGGCAAGGTGGGCGTGCTCGGCGGCTTCGCCAGCGCGGTATTGCTGCTGGTGATCGCCGGGTTGATGGCGATCGAATCGGTGCAGCGGCTGTTTGCGCCGAGCAACATCGATTTCAACCAAGCCCTGATCGTGGCGGTAATCGGGCTGGCAGTGAACCTGGTCTCGGCGCTACTGTTCAGCGACACCGGCCATGGCCACGGACACGGACACGCGGATCATGCATCACACCCGCATGCGAGCGAACACGCGCATGAACATGCGCATGGCCACGAACAGGGCCACGCGAATGACCTCAACCTGCATTCGGCCTACCTGCACGTGCTGGCCGATGCGCTGACTTCGGTGGCAGCGATACTTGCCCTGCTGGGCGGCAAATTCCTTGGCTGGGGCTGGCTGGATCCGGTGATGGGACTGGTTGGCAGCGTCGTCATCGCGATCTGGGCAAAGGGCCTGTTGCGCAAGACCGGCGGCATCCTGCTCGATCGCACGCCCGAGCACAGCGACCTGCCGGAAGAAATCCGCCGTGCCATCGAGGAAGATGGTGATTCGCTGATCACCGACCTGCACGTCTGGCAGGTCGGTGCTGGCAAGTTCGCTGCCATTGTCAGCATTGCCGGGCACCAGCCACGAACGGCCGATGACTACCGCGAGCGGTTGGCCAGGCACGAAGAGTTGGTGCATGTGAGCATCGAGACGCGGCTGTGTCCGGAACAGGTGGATATTCGAGCCTGATACAGGCTGTTTTCGCAGGGCATGCATTGCGGCCTCCGCCGGGATGCGGCCGCCGGGTCGCAGCCCGGCTTGCGGCCGGGAGCGTAGGTCGGGTCTCGACCCGACAGCCTGCCTAACCACCGGCGCTGAAACCCCTCCCGCCGAAGCCACGGCCGCGAATCACCCGCCGCGCTTGAGTCGGATCAGCGCCGAGGTGTCTTCATCACCAAGGCCACGCGCCACCAGCTCGGCATAGTCGGCCAGCGCCATCTCGATGACGCTGCTGCGGATGCCAGCTTGCGTGGCCATCCCATGAACGATGTTCAAATCCTTGTGCAGGTGCGCGCATTTGAAGCCGGGCACGAACTCGCCGCGCAGCATGGTGGCGCCGCGCTTGTCGAGAAACCAGTTCGCCGCGGCGCCCGACATCAGCGTCGGCAGCAGTTTTTCGGCTTCAAGGCCGAGCTTCTCGCCCAGCGCCAGACCCTCGCAGACGGCTTCGCTGATACCGGCGACCAGCACCTGGTTCACCGCCTTGGTCGCCTGCCCGGCGCCGCTGGCGCCCATGTGGGTGATGCGCAGTGCGTAGGCTTCCAGCGCTGGCCGGACTTTTTCAAGGTCATTCGCATCGCCGCCGACCATCACCGAAAGCTTGCCGTTGCGCGCACCTTCGACGCCACCCGAGACTGGCGCGTCGATGAAACCTATGCCGTGCACGGCCAGCAAGTCACGTGCCCGCCGGGCAGTGTCGACCGACACCGTGGAGTGATCGACCACGACGCTACCGGGCTTGAGCACGGCGGCCAGCGCTTCGACGTTCTGCAGCACGTCGGCATCCATGGATACGCACAGCATCACCACATCGCCATCGGAAAAATCGGCGTGCGTTGTCGCTGCGCGCACGCCCTTGTCGGCGGCAAACGCCTGCGCCTTGGTCTGGGTGCGATTGCCGACGACGGACAATAATCCGTTTGCGTGCAGATGCCCGGCCATGGAATGACCCATGGCGCCGAGGCCGATGAATCCAACGTGCATGGTGACTCCCTGGAGTTTTGCTTTTGCAAGAGCGGCGCACGCCGCGACATCGTGGCCCCTGCCATGGGTTGCCGCGGCGTGCGCCGCTCCTGCCAAAGCAGTTATTCGTGCGGCGTTTCGTGCAGGTAGGTATAGCCGATCAGGCCCGCTTCCAGCGCTGCGAGCATCTTCGCCGCTTCGTCGCCGTGCAAGCCGGCGGCATTGACCTTGGCGCGATACCAGTCGCGCAGGTCGGCCAGCGAATAGCCGACATAGTCCAGCATCACGTCGGTGGTATCACCACCACGCTGGCGCGCGAAGGTGTAGCTGCCGTCCTCGTTCATGCGCACGTTGGCGGTGTCGGTGTCACCGAACAGGTTGTGGATGTCGCCCAGCGTTTCCTGATAGGCGCCGACCATGAAGATGCCTAGCCGGTAGCTCTCGCCAATTTTCGGCGAATGCAGGGCCAGCGAGGAATCCAGCGCTTCGGATTCGACATAGCTGTCGATGCGACCGTCGGAGTCGCAGGTCAGGTCGGCGATCACGCCGCGCCGGTCCGGCTGTTCATCCAGCCGCGCGATTGGGACGATCGGAAACACCTGGTCAATGGCCCAGACGTCGGGCACCGACTCGAACACCGAGAAGTTGACGAAATACTTGTCCACCAGGCGTTCGTCGAGTTCGTCGAGCACGTCGCGATGGCTTTTTTCGGCGCCGTTCAAGCGCGTGCGCACGCTGTGGGCGATGGCGTAGAACAGATCGTCCAGCTGCGCGCGCTGGGCCAGGCTGATCTGGCCCATGGCGTACAGCGCCTGGCCTTCGGAAAGCGCGTGTTGCGCTTCGAGATAGAGCTCCAGCGCAGGTCGTTTGTCGATGTCTTCGTGGGTATCGCGCAGATGGCGCAGCACCGGCGGTTCGTGCACGGCCAGCGGCGGCACCGCGCCTTCCGGCGCACGTTCGACTTCCGACACATTCACTACCATCACTGCGTGGTGCGCGGTCATGGCGCGGCCGGCTTCGGTGATCATCATCGGCGGCGTCAGTTTGAATTCAGCGCAGGCCTCAGCGAGCGGCTGCACCAGCGTGTAGGCGAACTGGTCCAACCCATAGTTGACCGAGCACGAGCCGCGTGAGCGGGTGCCTTCGTAATCGACGCCGAGCCCGCCGCCGGAATCCATGTACCGGATGCCGCAACCAAGCTTTGACAGTTCGACAAAATAGCGCACCGCCTCGCGCATGCCGTTGGCAATGTCGCGCATGTTGGAAATCTGCGAACCCATGTGGAAGTGCAGCAGTTGCAGGGCATCGAGCATGTCGGCGGCGCGCAGCTTTTCGACCAGATCGAGCACCTGGCGCGGCGACAGGCCGAACTTGGCCTTGTCGCCGCCGCTGTTCTGCCATTTGCCGGCGCCCAGCGTCGCCAGGCGCATGCGCACACCGAGCCCGGGCTTCACGCCGAGGGCTTTCGCTTCCTCGATGATGATGGACAACTCGGAGGGTTTTTCGACCACGATGAAGGTCTGCAGGCCAAGCTTGCGACCGATCAGCGCAAGGCGGATGAATTCACGGTCCTTGTAGCCGTTGCAGACCACGATGCTGCCGAGCCGGGCCAGGCCAAGCACCGCCATCAACTCCGGCTTCGAGCCTGCTTCCAGACCAAAACCGGCATCACCCTGCGCCGCAAGTTCACCGGCGACGGCGTAATGCTGGTTGACCTTGATCGGATACACCGCGGTGTAACCACCGCTGTAATCAAGCTCGGCCATGGCGCGCGCGAACGCACCCTGCAGCTTGCGCAGGCGATCGCCGAGGATGTCGGGGAAGCGCAGCAGCAGCGGCAGCTTTAGGCCGGCTTCCGTTGCCTGTTGCAGGATTTCCGGCAGCGGCAGCACCGGTCCGCCGGCACCGTGCGGCAGGGCGCACATGCGGCCTTTCCCATCAACGTCGAAATAGCCTTCCGACCAGTACGGGATGGAATAGGTCTGGCGGGCGCGGTCCAGTGACCAGGTCATCTTCAGCAACCTCGAAAGCGGTGGAAACGGGCAGCCTGCCGGAGCCGGCAAGGGCGCGCATTGTAACGCCGGGGGCGGTGAATCCAGTGTGGGCGTCGCGATTCCGAAGCTTGGACACATGGGTGAAAAGCTGCGTTGGGTACAATATGGCCTTGTCTAGCCGCTTTCGAGGAACATCCAATGACGACGACTTCATCAACTTGGCTGCACGAGAACTTCGAGCACACCGGCTCGGCCTTCGGACTGCGCATCGTGCGCAAGCTCGAAGAAGTGCAGTCGCCGTTCCAGAAGATCGAAATGTACGAAAGCACCGATTGGGGCAACGTCATGCTGATCGACGGCGCCATGATGGTGACCACGCGCGACAATTTCTTCTACCACGAGATGATGGCGCATGCGCCCTTGTTCACCCACCCGGATCCGAAGAATGTGCTGATCATTGGCGGCGGTGACTGCGGCACCCTGCGTGAAGTGCTGCGCCACACCGGCGTGCAAACTGCGGTGCAGTGCGACATCGACGAGCAGGTCACGCGCATGGCCGAGAAATATTTTCCGGAACTGTGTGAATCCAACAGCGATCCGCGCGCGACCGTGATGTTCGACGATGGCATCGCCTACATGGCCAACGCCTCGCCGGAGTCCATCGACGTGATCATCGTCGACTCCACCGATCCGGTCGGCCCGGCCGAAGGGCTGTTCAACCGCGCCTTCTACGAAAACTGCCGCAAGGCGCTGCGCCCGGACGGCCTTCTGGTGCAGCAGAGTGAGAGCCCGCTGGCGCTGATGCACCTGATTCTGGACATGCGCAGCGCGATGCGCGACGCCGGTTTCCAGGACTTCCGCGTGCTGCCCTTCCCGCAGCCCTGCTACCCGACCGGCTGGTGGAGCTGTCTGATCGCCTCGAAAACGGCGCGCGACCTGACCTCTTTCCGCAAGGACGACGCTGCGGCGAAACCGTTCGATACCCATTACTACACCGCCGACGTGCACCAGGGCGCGCTGGCAATGCCGCCGATCATGCAGAAGGCGCTGGATAGCTGAACCTTATCCAACAGGAACCGCCGCCAACATGTGCATCAGTTCTCCCGCTCGGCTTCCGCCCGCCGCTTGATGTCCCGTACCTCCCGGATTGCAAAATCATTTGCGAAAGACCCTGCCAGGCAGTCTTCCGGCAAGTGGACAAGTGCTTCCTCCAGAAAAGCGCCCTGCGTTTTCAACACGACCTCTCGCAGGGACGCATAGGCCACACGATCATACTTTTGCGGCTGGAGGCGGCGTTGGCGACGCGGCACATCCTTCGGGTAAGGGTCCCCGCAAGAAGCCCATTGAGCACTACGCGTGGGGAACACCGGCTCACCGCTGTACTTGACCATTGCGTTGCCAAAATCATGCTCCCAGACATACAGCACGGCCGCAGGAGCTGCTGCAGCGCCCGGACCGCCCGTATGTGCGAAAACCGAAAAAGTCACCCGTTCCCCGGGTGCATACGTGCCGTCAATTCGCTCTAGGACTTCGAAGGTCGCTTCATATGTGGCGTCGAATGACCAGCAGTTGCCTTGGCATAGATCTTCGGCATCCTTAATCTTGATCAGCCTTCCGACGAATGCCTGCAGGCGCCTACCCGGCGCGGTATTACCAGCGGCAATAGTAAATTCGCTGGTTTCTGGCTCGCGGGCTGACGCAGCAGGCGAAATGAGGGCGGACCAGACGGTCAGCCTCACCAGTGATGCCATGCTCAGATTCAAAGCGCGTCGCCGTCGAGCTCCCCCGTCCTGATCCGCATCACCCGCTCCAGCTCGTAAACGAAGATCTTGCCGTCGCCAATCTTGTTGCTGTTGGCGGCGGTCTGGATCGCTTCGACCACGCGGTCGAGTTGGTCGCTGGTGACGGCCACCTCCAGCTTGATCTTGGGCAGGAAATCGACCACGTACTCGGCACCCCGATACAGCTCGGTGTGGCCTTTTTGGCGGCCGAAGCCCTTGACCTCGGTGACGGTGACGCCGGTGACGCCGACTTCGCTGAGCGCTTCGCGCACGTCGTCGAGCTTGAACGGCTTGATGATGGCCATGACCATTTTCATTGCAATGCTCCTGGAGTCTTAGAGGTTGTAGCCACGTTCGTTGTGCAGGGCCAGATCGAGGCCTTCGGTTTCTTCGTCGGGAGTGACGCGCAAGCCGATGGTCCAGTCGATCAGTTTGAGCAGCACCAGGCTGACCACGGCAGTGTAGAGGATGGTGAAGCCAACGCCCTTGGCCTGGATCCAGACCTGGCCCACGATGTCCGTGACCGTGCCGAAGCCACCCAACAGCGGCGCCGCAAACACGCCGGTCAACAGGGCGCCGACGATACCGCCAACCGCATGCACGCCGAACACGTCGAGGGAATCGTCATAGCCGAGCCTGCGCTTGAGGCTGGTCGAGGCGAAGAAGCAGACCACGCCAGCGACGAGGCCAATCACCAGCGCACCGGCCGGGCCCGCCGTGCCCGAAGCCGGCGTGATTGCGACGAGGCCAGCCACCGCACCCGAGGCGATGCCCAGCACGCTCGGTTTCCGGTGGAGGGCCCATTCGGCAAACATCCAGCCCAACGCCGCCGTCGCGGTGGCGATCTGGGTCACCAGCATCGCCATGCCGGCGGTGCCGTTGGCGGCCACCGCGCTGCCTGCATTGAAGCCAAACCAGCCGACCCAGAGCATGCTGGCGCCGATCAGGGTGTAGCCGAGGTTGTGCGGCGGCATCGCCGTGGTCGGATAGCCCTTGCGCTTGCCCAGCACCAGCGCCGCCACCAGTCCGGCCACGCCGGCGTTGATGTGCACCACGGTGCCGCCGGCGAAATCGAGCACGCCCCAGTCCCAGAGCAGGCCACCGTCGCCGCTCCAGACCATGTGCGCGATCGGCGCATAGACCAGGGTGAACCACAGGCCCATGAACAGCAGCATGGCCGAGAATTTCATGCGCTCGGCAAAGGCGCCGACAATCAGGGCCGGCGTGATGATGGCAAAGGTCATCTGGAAGACGATGAACACACTTTCGGGGATCGCGTAGCTCAGGCTGTCGGGCTTGAGGCCGGCCAGAAAGGCCTTGTCGAGGCCGCCCACGAAGGAATGCCAGTTCACCACGCCTTTTTCCATGCCGCTGGTGTCGAAGACCAGGCTGTAGCCGTAGATCACCCAGAGCACGCTGATCAGGCCGGTGATGGCAAAACACTGCATCAAAACCGAGAGCACGTTCTTGGTGCGGACCATGCCGCCGTAGAACAGGGCCAGGCCGGGGATGGTCATGAACAGCACCAGCACCGTGGCTACCAGCATCCAGGCGGTGTCGCCGGTATTGAGGACTGGCGTTGCCGCCTCCTCGGCCAAGGTCAGACCGGGCAGCGCCAGGGCGGCGAGAGCGGTTAGTGCCGGAAGTCGGCGGGGAAGATCGGGGCGCGGCGAGGCAGTCGTGGGCACGGGGGCAGTCTCCGGGTGGGGATGACCCAATGACGCCAGCATTCCGGTGATTGAATGCTCACACCGGACATGGTTCGATATGCCCCCGACGGATGAGGCCGCTATGGCCCTTGTCATCGGCCAGCCTGTCATCGGTTGGTAGGAAATTTCCCACATGCTTTGGTGGCGAACGCCGACGGCGCCGCCACGTCCACGCGGCGACACTGCCGGCGTCCACCGGAGAAACGCCAAATGATTGTTGACCTCAAAGCCATCGACGACCTCGCCCGCCGCCTGAGTGACCTCGTTCCACCGGGCTTGAAAGACGCGCGCGCCGATCTCGAACAAAACATGAAGGCCACCCTGCAGGCCGGTCTTGGTCGGCTGGATCTGGTCACCCGCGAAGAGTTTGACGTGCAGCGCGCCGTGCTGATGCGCACGCGGGAAAAACTCGACTCGCTAGAGCGCGCCGTTGAAATCCTCGAAGCGCGCCTCGCCTCGCCGCACGGCAGCAGCAACAACTAAGCACACGACCGACGACGATGACACTGGCGCTGGCTCACAGCCGCGCCCGGACGGGCGTGCATGCGCCGGCGGTCCGGGTCGAGGTCTATCTTTCTCCCGGCCTGCCGGCGATGCAGATCGTCGGCCTGCCGGAAGCAGCGGTGCGCGAAAGTCGCGACCGCGTGCGCGCCGCCATCCAATGCGCGCAGTACGAAATGCCCAACCGCCGCATCATCGTCAACCTTGCGCCGGCGGACTTGCCGAAGGACGGCGGACGCTTCGACCTGCCGATTGCACTGGGCATCCTCGCCGCCAACGGCGATGTCAGCGTGGAAGCGCTGGGACACTACGAATTGCTCGGCGAGCTCGCACTCACCGGTGAGTTGCGTCCCGTCGATGGCGTGTTGCCCGCCGCGCTTGCCGCTGCCCGCGAAGGCCGCACCTTGATCGTACCGCAGGGCAATGGCGAGGAAGCCGCACTTGCGAGTGACGTTGAAGCCTATACGGCACGCACGCTGCTGGAAGTCATCGCGCACATCAACGGCGTGAAGTCGCTGCCGCTGGCGCTGCCGCAGGTGCAGAACACCATCCAACTCGTTTATCCGGATCTTGCCGATGTCCGCGGCCAGTCGCAGGCGCGGCGCGCGCTGGAAATCGCCGCGGCCGGTTCGCACCATTTATTGCTGATCGGCCCGCCGGGCTGCGGAAAAACCCTGCTCGCCTCGCGACTGCCCGGCCTGCTGCCAGAAGCCAGCGAGGAAGAAGCGCTGGAAAGCGCGGCCATTGCTTCGGTGTCGGGGCGCGGGTTGGATTTGTCACGCTGGAAAATCAGGAATTTCCGTTCGCCGCACCACACGGCCAGTGCGGTTGCGCTGGTTGGCGGCGGTGCCGAACCACGCCCTGGTGAAATTTCACTGGCGCACAACGGCGTGCTGTTTCTGGATGAGCTCGCGGAGTGGGATCGGCGTGCGCTGGAAGTCCTGCGCGAGCCGATGGAGTCCGGCGTGGTGACCATTTCGCGGGCAGCGCGCAGCGAAGAATTCCCGGCACGCTTTCAACTGGTCGCCGCGATGAATCCCTGCCCCTGCGGCTGGTTCGGCGACCCTTCCGGCCGCTGCCGCTGCTCGCCCGACGCCATCCTGCGCTATCGCGCACGACTGTCCGGCCCATTGCTCGACCGCATCGACCTGCAGCTGTCGGTACCGCGCCTGGCCCCGCATGAAATGCGCGGCGATGCCCCTCGCGGCGAGGCCACCATCCACGTGCGCGAACGCGTGGTCGCCGCCCGCGCACGACAGCTGGTGCGCGCCGGAAAAACCAATGCCCGCCTGACCCAATCGGAAACCGAAACACATTGCCAACTTTCCCGTAGCGACCAGAACCTGATGGAACGCGCCATGGATTCGCTGCAGCTATCGGCGCGCGCCATCCACCGCATCCTGCGCGTGGCGCGCACCATCGCCGATCTTGCCGGCAGCGAAGCCATAGTGACCGCACACTTGGCCGAAGCCATCGGCTACCGACAGCTGGACCGCGGCCAAGGCCGCGCCGTCGCGTGAACAACTTGCAGTTGCACCAAATTTGCACGAAGCCTTTGATCGTCTTTGCTATTTCCTTCTCCCGCTTGCGGGAGAAGGTGCCCAGAGGGCGGATGAGGGGTTTTTGATGCAGTGGTCTATGGCACTCACACGGCCTTCCAAGAAATATCCTTGGCCTGAGGTTTGTTCACTGCCACCGGGATTTCTCAAAACTTCAGGCAACATCATGACCTCACGCCGGGATGCATCCGCCCCGACGCAGGACTAAAGTGTCGCCTTGCCCGGAAAAAACCCGATGCGCCCCGCCCACGGCCGCTGCCTCTGTAGCAGCATCGAATTCAGCGCCGGATTGCCCAGCAAATGGATGGCGCACTGCCGTTGCACGATGTGCCAACGCAGCGGCGGCTCGGCCTCAATCACGTGGGTTGGTCTGGATGAAAAACAATGCCGCATCGACGACCCGCACCAGAAATTGCGCTGGTACAAATCTTCGGCGGGTGCCTAACGCGGTTTTTGCCAGCGCTGCGGCTAGACGCTGTTTTTTCGCTCGCAGCGCTGGGCTGGCGAATTGCACATCACCTTGGCCAACATCAATGGCCCGGTGGACCGGCTTGCGCGGGCGAATGTTTTCCGGGACACGCATGCCGACTGGGTGCTGCTGGGCGATGATTTGCCGAGGAAGCCTGACGTGCACACGAGCAGCGGACTGCAACGGACAAATCGATACCCGCAGGTCAAGCTGGACGCTCTGTACTTGCTCCTCACTGGGCCAATAGCTTCGGCTATTGGCCTCACTCCGGAGCGGCGCCCTGTCCTTTACAGCCCACTAAGTCGCAAGAATTTGATTCTGCTGGTCGCCGCTCCAGACCTTCGCATTGGGGTCGAACTCAACCGATTCCCGCTGCCTTCCGCGTACGCCGAATCCGCACACTGCCATAGGCCCCTCCTGAAGCGGATCGAGTCCCAATGCCTCCTCGATATCCGCATCGTTGATGGCCGCCGTGACAAAAGCTCCCAGGCCAAGCTCGGTAGCGGTGAGATAAAGGTTTTGCGACAAATGTCCGGTTTCGAGCAGCAGCGCGCGCCACGCCTTGCCATGGTTGCGATATTTCCAAAAACTGCGCCGGAATCGCGCGCACATGGCAACAATTACAGGCGCTGAAGCGAAATAATCTTGCCCGGCAACGAACAGCAAAGCCAGCTGCGCGGCTTCTTCCTCAGCCATGGGGCGCAACAAGTGCAGTGCGTGGCTGCCGACATTGTAGTGGTACAGCCCGACGGCAAGGCCTTCGACGCCACGGACCAGTACATATGCCTCGATCGGATGCAGGGCACCGCCAGAAGGACTGTTTTTCTTGACGGCACTGGCACCTTCAGCCACCTGCTCAATGCCCTGCGCGCCGAACACGCGATAAAGAAGCGTAGCCATGTCCAGCATGGGCAATGCCTGTGCACTTTCGAAATTGCGGCAGGTGACGCGGCGGGCCAGCACGTCGTCGCCCGGCAATGATCTTGCCGCGGGCAGAGCCTGTAGGGCGATGGCGTCAGTCCGCACATGGAAATGCGGCGGCGGTGGCCCATAGGCCTGCACCATGTCTTCAAGCGCACGGAAGTTACTATGCCGTCGTGCGGCCTCGGCATCGCGGGCGTGCCAGCGGGTGAACATGTGCATGAGTGCCGAAACCGGTCGCCAGTAGGTTTCCCGCACAGTGGCATCGTTTATCGACGGGGCGTCGCCCATCGCTGAATCACCGACCAGCAGGCCTTTGTCGCGAAGGGATTGCAATACGTCAGCATCGGCAAGCTTCGCCAAGCGGTCTTCGGCCAGCCACAGCGTTTCGCCGATCCTGCCGAGCGCAGCCACTTCCGCGTCAGTCAGCACCACCTCGACCCCGGTGTGCGGCGCCAACGCAACCCATTCCACGCGCGCGCTCAGACCCAACTGGCCCTGCAAAAGGCCAGATGGATCGAAATCAAGCTGTTCGCGGGGTTCCAGGAACAGTACCGAACAGCGCCGCCAACGTCCTGCCATGAGTTGCCTTCCTGCCTTGTGGCCTGCGATCAAGGCCGCTAGAGTGCCCCAACACCAAACCGTGAGGAAAGCATCATGATCAAGGGCCACGTTTCCGCCGACACCTCCAGCAAGATCCTCCAGCGTCTTGCCAATGACGATGCTTTCCGCGAAAAAATGCTCGGCGATCCGGTTGCCGCGCTTGCTGAGCATGGCGTGGAGGCAGATCCAGCTCTGGTTCCCGCGACCCGGCAACTGCCATCCAAGCAGGAACTTCAGGAAGGCGGCGATGCCCTCAGCAAGAAGCTTGAGGGCAATCTCGGATTGATCCTGTTCCTGCTCAGGTAATTTGGTCGCCCCCTGATGCGTTGCAATGGCCGGCATGAATAGCCAGCTTCGGGATTGTCGCGCCATCTCGTCTTTTTGGCGAGATGGCGGTTTCGGGGCGGATCAAAAATTCGTGGATTCTTGTCGTCGCTCCGCAGGCTACTGCGCGCAGCCTAGCGCGTAGCGTTCAGATCCAGCAGATTGGGAATCTGCAGGGTCTGATTTTCGGTCTCGACCACCGCAATTCCACGATGTTGTTGCAGCCAAGCGAGTTCACGGGCGGCGCGTGCAGTGTCTTTCGCATCCATGGCTGCGCTGCGCATCGCCACATGGGCCTGATAAGGTTCCTTGCCATCCACAAGGGAATCGAGGCAATTCAGTCTCGCCGAGGCTGCTTCTGCGTGTTTTATTTCACAATCGGCCGTTGCCCTCTGTTTGCTGACCGGAACATAGCTGAGGATGCGCGGGTCCACGGCCGCCGCCGAGAGAGCGATGCGTGCCAGTTGCGTCTCGCCGATTCGGGCAGCCATGGATGCGGCATGGGCAAGATGCAACTGCAGCCCGAGGTCATAGGCGCCGCCGGGCGCGTTACGCCTTGCGCTTTCCTCACGCACAAAATCGAACAGTTGCTTCCTGCCTGCAGGCCTGCCGCGAGCAATCATCAGGGCGGTCTGCGCAAGCCTGATCTTGGCTCGCTGCGTCGGACTTGCCCCCGGCACTGCCGCGATACGCGCGGCATTGTCCAGCGCCACCGCTGTGGCGCTCAAGTCACCACGATCCACTTCGACCGCAGCTCGCCGCAGCCACCATTCCGCACGGAAGCTGGGCGGCAGGTTGCTGGGCTCCTGCCCGAGTAACTGAAGCAGCTTTTCGTGTTCTCCCGCCGCTAGTTTCGGGAGTACGTACTCGTAATTCGGAGCAACCCGCACCAGGGTGAGCCCTTCATCCATGTCGATGCTGGCAGCAGCCGTATCACCGAGTTGCAGGCGTGCAAGGCCACGAAGCATGGCGCTATAGCCACGCAACGGATGCTTGGATCGCGTCACCACATCCAGATGCGGGATCGCCGCCTTGGGATCACGGGCCAACCACATCTGCGCAAAAGCCAGGTTGTGTTGTGCCCCGGCAAAATCCGGATAGGTCTGAACCGTCGCAGACCATGCGGTCAATGTGCTTCGCAGGTCGCGGGTCAAGGTGGACACTGTCGCTTCCAGTATCAGTAGTTCTCTCCCGCTCAAACGCTCCCGATGCTTCATCGCGTCATTGAAGCTGGCAACCGCAGCGCCCGGGTTTTGGTCAACTGAATATTGAATGGTGGCCAGCCGGCTCCAAGCCATTGCGAATCCAGGGTCCAACTTTAGGGCCTGTTCGATCAGGAAGCGGCCTTCGTTGATCTGGCCCTTGCCGATCAGCTCTTCGGCGCTGCCATAAAGCTTGAGTGCTTCCAGATTGGCGGTCGTGATCTGCTTCAGAGGGACGCTGGTTTTTCCGATACTGGCGAGGGATTCGCCCAGACGCTCACGCAATCCTGCCAGCACCTCATCCATCGCCGGGATGACACCATCCCGATTGTTGCTGTCGGCACTGACGCTATGTACGGTAACCCCGGTGTTGGGGTCAATGATTTCGACACTGAACCGGATGCGGCCACCTACCTCTCCGATGGTGGCAAGGACCAGCGCTTTCGCGCCCTCTCGCAACGCAAGCTCGGCGCCTATCTGGCGATCCACTGACTGCCCTTGCCGCTGCATCCTCGACAAGCCTTCACGCACTTGCAGCTCGGATACAAGGTTCACATAACGCGACTGCTCCAATCCCACCCGGAAAGCCGAATCCAGCGACTGGTCGAACAACTTCTCCGGCGTGTGGTTCTGCAAGTCGCCCACCACCACCCAGTCGCGCTCGCTGAAGGCCAGCGCTGGCTCGCTCTTCAGGGTCGTCCATAGCGATACGGCGGCCACGGCCATCACGACCAGCACTTCCAGCGCGAGCATGGGCGGGCGACGCCACAGCGGGATTTCGCGCCAGCCCTTCTGGCCGGACTGCGGCTGCCGGAGCGAGGCGTAACCCGGTTCACCGACTTCGTGCACGATCATCGGCGCCGGCACGCCCTTGAATCGATAGCGGCCGTGCACCATCCACCGCACTTTCTCGGCCGTTTCGCCCAGTTCGGCGATCGCGCGCTGGGCCAGGCTTTGTGCCATGCCCGACATCAGGATCTGGCTGGGCTGGGCCAGCGCCATCAGGCGTGCCGCCACCGGCTTGGCGAGGCCCTCGACCTCCATTGGCTTGGCGCCGACGGAAACGGCATGCGGGTCGTTCTTCCAAGTCATCACATCGCCGACATGGATGCCCACCCGGGCCTGGAGCGGCAGCCCCAGCTCGACGCCCATCACGCGCAGGCCGCGCTGGTAGCGCAGGGCAAAATCCACGGCCTGTATCGGCCGCTCGAACAGTGCCAGCAGGCCGTCAGCCTTGTCGATCAGGCGGCCCTGGGTGGCCTCGAGCAACTCCAGTATCAGCCGGTCATGACGCTGGAAGACCAGGGTCGTGCGGGTATCGCCCAACCGCTCCACGAGCGCCGTGGAGTCCACCAGATCGCACAGCAGGACAGTCCGCAGCATCGGCGTGACCGCTGGCGTGGACGTGGGCGTACGCGGTTCCGAGGGACTTCCGCCGCTATACATTCGTGGGCATTCGCTGGTGGGCAATTATTTGAAGCAACGCAGTAACCAGCTACCGACGGCCATTCAGCTAGCCAGACGCCAGCTGTCGCCGCCCTTCTTCTTGGCGTCGTAGAGGGCCTGGTCGGCCTTGCTGTACCAGTTCGACCAGTCCCCGCCGTCGGCGCTGAGGGCGCCCCCGATGCTGATGCTGAGCCGGTGGTCGCGCAGGCTGGGCAGGCGCAGTCCGCGCACGGAGTCGAGCAGGCTAAGGGCGCGGTTGGCCAACTCGCCGCTGTCGGCCACGCGCATGACGATGGCGAACTCGTCGCCGCCGAGCCGGCAGGGCAGGTCCATGGGGCCGGACAGCCGCCGCACCTCCTCGGCCACGGCGCGCAGGGCGGCATCGCCGGCAAGATGGCCGGCGTTGTCGTTGATGCGCTTGAAATGGTCCAGGTCGATCAGCAGCAGGGCCAGCGAGTGGCTGGGGATCGGGTGCCGCACAACTTCGTCGAGATAGCGGTACAGGCCGCGCCGGTTGGCCAGGCCGGTCAGGTCGTCGGTGCGCACCAGTTGCTGGGCAACGGTGAGTTCGCTGCGGGTTTGCCTCAGGGTGTCGAGGGTCTGCAGCAGGTCCTCGTTGCGCCGGCGCAGGCTTTGTACCAGCTGGTGCTCCCCGGCGACCAGATAGGTGAAGCTTCGCTGCATGAAGCGGGCGATGATCGTCGGCTCACACTCGAGCAGTTGGTTGAAAACCGACTGCGATATTTCATAGAGGACGCCCGAGGTTTCGGCCACGGCGCGAGCGAAACGCTGGTGGCGTCCGATGAATACCGACAGCTCGCCAAAATACTGCCCCGGCGCGAGCAGCTTGTCGGCCATGCCTTCGTCAAAGGTGAGGCGCACCTCGCCAGTGTCGATGAGGTACATGCTCTGGGCGTCGTCACCGAGACGGAACAGCTCCTCGCCCGGCAGCATGGCGCGGCTGGTGCCGGCCGTGGCCAGCACGCGGTATTCGTCAGCCGACAGCGCCCTGGGCAACTGGACGTTGTCGCCCTTGAGGGTCTCGGTGGATCGGGTGCTGTAACTCTTGGAAACCACCACGGCGGGTCACTGGCTGACGGTCGGACCACAAGTGTAACCAACGCAAGGCATGCCGTGGGCGCGCCGTGCACAGGGCCAGACAGGCCAGACGTGTCCGGTCGCTCAGACCACCTTGACCGGCCCGTCGCCGTGGAACTGCTCTTCCTCAGTCGAACCCTTCAGGGCCGTGGTCGAGCTGGTGCCGCCCTGGATGGTCTGGGTGACCGAGTCGAAATAGCCGGTGCCAACCTCGCGCTGGTGCTTGACCGCGGTGAAGCCGCGCTCTGCGGCGGCAAACTCGGCTTCCTGCAGCTCGACGAAAGCGCTCATCTGGTTGCGCGCATAGCCGTAGGCAAGGTTGAACATCGAATAGTTGAGCGAGTGGAAGCCGGCCAGGGTGATGAACTGGAACTTGTAGCCCATCGCGCCGAGCTCTTTCTGGAACGTGGCGATGGTCGCATCGTCGAGGTTCTTCTTCCAGTTGAACGAGGGCGAGCAGTTGTAGGCGAGCATCTTGCCGGGAAACTTTGCGTGTATGGCCTCGGCAAACTTGCGTGCGAAGGCGAGGTCCGGCTTGCCGGTTTCGCACCAGACCAAGTCGGCGTAGGGCGCATAAGCGAGACCTCGAGAGATCGCCTGGTCAATGCCGGGCCGGGTCTTGTAGAAGCCCTCGACCGTGCGCTCCCCGGTGATGAAGGGCTGGTCGTTGGGGTCGATGTCGGAGGTGATCAGATCAGCAGCCTCCGCATCGGTACGGGCGACCACGAGCGTCGGCACGTTCATGGTATCGGCCGCCAGGCGCGCAGCGGTGAGCTTTTGCACCGCTTCCTGGGTCGGCACCAGCACCTTGCCGCCCATGTGGCCGCACTTCTTCACCGAGGCCAGCTGGTCCTCGAAATGCACGCCAGCGGCGCCGGCCTCAATCATTGCCTTCATCAATTCGAACGCGTTCAGCACGCCGCCAAAACCGGCCTCGGCATCGGCGACGATCGGCTGCAGGAAGTCGATGGAATCATTGCCTTCGGCGTGGTGCAGCTGGTCGGCGCGCAGCAGGGTGTTGTTGATGCGCTTGACCACCAGCGGCACCGAATTGGCCGGGTACAGTGACTGATCGGGATACATTTCTCCGGCGACGTTGGCGTCGGCCGCCACCTGCCAGCCGGAAAGATAGATGGCATTGAGGCCGGCCTTGACCTGCTGCATGGCCTGGTTGCCGGTGAGCGCGCCGAGCGCATTCACGAACGGTTTCTCGCCCAAGTATTTCCAGAGCTTCTCGGCGCCGATGCGCGCCAATGAATGCTCGATGGCAACGGTACCGCGCAGGCGCACCACTTCCTCGGCGCTGTAGCCGCGCACGATGCCGGCCCAGCGTGGATTCGTGGCCCAATCGTGCTTGAGTTGTTCGGCGCTGGGGAGGCTGGTGGTCATGGTCGTGTCCTTGGCTGTCGTGGGATTTGGTTTTCTGCAGGAGCGATGGCAATCGCGACCTGATGGTGACGCCATCGCCGAGGTCGCGATTGCCATCGATGCAACGAGATCAATCGATTTTTTCGTAGGCGGGAAGGGTGAGAAAATCCTCCAGCTCGGCGGCATGCGTGAGTTCATCGAGCATGGCGATGGCCTCGTTGATCTTCGAGCCACCGGGCAGGCGCATCCGATCAGCGAGCTTGGACGGCAGCGCCAGCAGGGCGCGATCGAACAGCGAGAAATCCACCGGCGAGCCATCGTCGAGATGCAGGGGCTCGCGGCGGTCTTCGGCCCCGGTCAGCGCTTGGCCGACCGGTGAATCGGCGTAATGCAACCACTGCCACAGCTGCGTGCGGGAAATTTCTGCGGTCGCGGCGTCTTCCATCAGCCAATGGATCGGCACGCAGCCCTGCCCGTCCAGCCAGGCGGCCAGATAGCGCACGCAGACCTCGACGCTGTTGTCGAAACCGGCGCGGGTGATGGTGCCGATGCTGGGCTTGATCAGGTCGTCGCGGCTGACGTTGACGTCGTTGCGCAGCACTTCGCGTTGGTTGGCCGCGGGCATCTGTGCGTCGAATATTTCTTTGGCGACCGGGATCAATGCCGGATGCGCCACCCAGGTGCCGTCGTGTCCAGCCGTCACTTCGCGCAGCTTGTCGGCGCGCACGCGCGCCAGCGCTTTTTCGTTGGCTTCGGCATCACCGCTGATCGGTATCTGTGCCGCCATGCCGCCCATCGCGTGCGCGCCTCGGCGATGGCAGGTTTTTATCAGCAGCTCCGAATAGGCCTTCAGGAACGGCTGCGTCATCGTCACCTGGCTGCGCTCGGGCAGGACGCGATCACGATGCCGACGGAAGGTTTTCAGGTAAGAAAAGATGTAATCCCAGCGGCCGCAGTTAAGGCCAGCGATGCGGCCGCGCAGCGCGTGCAGGATTTCGTCCATCTCGAACGCGGCCGGCAGGGTCTCGATCAGCACCGTGACCTTCATCTGCCCGATCGGCAGGCCCAGGCGCACTTCGATGAAAGCCAGCACCTCGTCCCACAGCGCCGATTCCTCCATGGACTGCAGCTTGGGCAGATAGAAATACGGGCCAAGGTCCTTGGCCGCCAGCGCGGTGGCGTTGTGGAAGGCATAAAGCCCCAGGTCGAACAATGCGCCGGACATGCGCTCGCCGCCCACCACGACATGCTTTTCGTCGAGATGCCAGCCGCGCGGCCGCACCATCAGCACCGCCAGCTTGCCGCTGTCATGCCGGCTCGGGTCGAGCTTGTAATACTTGCTGCCGTCCGGTGCCATCCAGTCCAGCGTGCCGGCCACGGCCTTGCGCAGCGCACGCTGGCCGGTGAGCAGGTTTTCCCAAGTCGGCGCGGTGGAGTCCTCGAAGTCGGCCATATAGCAGCTGGCGCCCGAGTTGAGCGCATTGATCACCATCTTCGGTTCAACCGGACCGGTGATCTCGACGCGGCGGTCGAGTAGCGCCCGAGGAAGTTCGGCCACCCGCCAGTCGCCTTCGCGGATGGCGCGGGTGTCAGCGCGGAAATCCGGCAGCTCGCCGGCATCAAAACGCGCTTGGCGCACGCTGCGGGCGGCAAGCAGGGTTTGCCTGACCGGTTCAAAACGCCCGTGCAACTCGGCCAGGAAGGTGAGCGCGGCTGGCGTCAACAGGTCTTCCTGGCCGGGAGTAGCCAGTACGCGCAGTTCCAGTGTTGGTGCTTGTTCAGCCATTTCGCCAATCGCTCACAGGATTCGGTAGAACGGTTCTCGACCGTAAAGCGCTTGTTTGAGTTTGACAAAACAAATATTTGAATGAATTGTATTAACAAATCATATAAATAAGCCTTACAACGACTTGGACGCGAGCAAAAACTCTAACCCGACCCCATGGCCAATCCCAACGCACGCTTCTACTACAAGGGCGACCGACTAAAGCCGCTGCGGGCATTCTGCCAAGCGGCGCGACTGGGCTCGGTCTCGCGGGCGGCCGAGGCGCTGTTCCTGAGCCAGCCGGCCGTGACGCTGCAGCTGCAGGCGCTGGAACGCGACCTCGGCGTGGCGCTGTTTGAACGACTCGGCAGGCGTCTGAGCCTGACCCGCGAGGGCATGGCCCTGTACGAGCTGGCGCGTCCGCTGGTCGAGGGCTTCGACGGGCTTGAGGGCGAATTCCGCAGCCGGCTCAAGGGCCTGGACAGCGACGAGTTGCACGTCGCCGCCGGCAGCTCGACCATCCTCTACCTGCTGCCGCCGCTAGTGCAGGCCTTCCGTGCGGCCTATCCGAAGGTGCAGCTGGTGCTGCACAACGTCACCGGCCAGGACGGCCTCGGCCTGCTGCGCTCGGATGCCGTGGACCTCGCGGTCGGCTCGATGCTCGATGTGCCCACCGACCTGTCCTATGCGCCGGTGTATTCGTTCGATCCCATGCTGATCATGCCCAAGGGCCATCCACTGGCCCAGAAAGCCGACTTGCGGCTGGAAGATATCTCCCCGCACGGCCTGATCCTTCCGCCCAAGCGGCTCACCACGTGGCGACTGGTCGATCTGGTGTTCCAGCAGCGCCGCGTGCCCTATACCGTCGCGCTGGAAGTCGGCGGCTGGGAAATCATCAAACAGTACGTGGCCATGGGCCTGGGCATTTCCATCGTCACCGGCATCTGCCTGACCGAAGCCGACCGCGAGCGACTGGAGGTGCGCAATCTGCGCGATTACTTCCCGCAGCGCAGCTACGGCGTGGTGGTGCGCAAGGGCAAGTTCCTCAGCCCTCAGGCACGCGCCTTCTCCGATCTGGTGAAACCCGGCGCCTTCGAGCGGCGCGATTATTTTGAGTCGGGGCATTCGGAGCGGTAAGCAAGATCCGCCATGCTGCCGTCACTCGCGATCCAGCCAAACCCGAATCAAGGCAATCGCAAACATCAAGCCGACCTGCGCCAGCGCCCAAGCCAGCCAGCCACCACCCGCGGCGAACACCGAGATGGACACGAGTAAGGAGACACTGCCCCACAGCACGGAACGATCCGGCGCGCCACCACGCACCTCCATCTTGCCGGCATTGAAATACAGGCTCATGCCGACGATGCACAGTGCGATCTCGAAATAAGGCATCAGGGTGTCTTCTTGCGTTGGGCGACTCAGGCCAACTCGACCCACACCGGCGCATGGTCGCTCGGCCGGTCCCAAGTGCGCGGCTCACGGTCAATGCCCGCCGCAACACAGCGCGACTTCAGCGCATCGCTGACCAGCACCAGATCGATGCGCAGGCCGAGGTTGCGACGGAAGCCGGCGGCACGATAGTCCCACCAGCTGAACTGCCCGCCCTCGTCGCTGTGCAGGCGGTAACTGTCGTGGAGGCCGAGGCCAAGGATGCGGCGCAGCGCATTGCGCTCGGCGATTGAGGTGAGGATGGAGTCGTCGTTCCAGACCTTGGGGTCATGTACGTCGCGATCATCCGGCGCGATGTTGAAATCGCCCAACACCACCAGTTCGGGATATTTTTTTATCTCGTCCGACAGCCAGCCGTGCACAGCATCGAGCCAGCGCAGTTTGTAGTCGTATTTTTCAGAGCCCACGGCCTGGCCGTTGACCACGTACAGATCGACGATGCGCACGCCGGCGACCGTCGCGGCAATCACGCGCTTTTGTTCGTCATCAAATCCCGGAATGCCCACCTGGACATCGCCCGCTGGTCCACGCGACAAGATGGCGACGCCGTTGTAGGTCTTCTGCCCGGCGAACACGCTCCGATAGCCGGCGCCGACCAACGCGGTATCCGGGAAGCGGCCGTCCTCGAGCTTGGTTTCCTGCAGAGCCACCACATCCGGGCCGAACAGCTTCAGCCACTCCTCGAGGTGCGGCAGGCGGACGTTGAGCGAATTGACGTTCCAGCTGGCAATTTTCATGGCGCCCATGCTACCTGTGGTCACCGGGGATTGACCAAGATCAACGATAGCAGCGAGGCTAAGCACATGATTAAATCTGCCGCCCAAACTCCGGAACGCCCATGACGACAGTAACCCGATACACACCCACTCTCCGCCGCCTGCATTGGCTCATGGCCGTCCTGATACTGCTGGTCTACCTGGCCATCGAACAGCGAGACCTGTTCGAGCGCGGCAGCACCGGCCGGTTTGCCATGAAGCAGTCGCATTTCTGGCTGGGCTTGACCGTATTCGCCCTGGCCTGGTGGCGACTGCTGGCACGCGTCCGCAAAGGTGCGCCGTCGGTGACGCCGACAATGCCGGGCTGGCAAGCGGGCATCGCCAAGTTCTTGCACGTGGCGCTGTACGCCTTCTTCATCGTGATGCCACTGCTGGGCCTGGCCACGGCCTGGACCGAAGGCTATTTGCTGTACCTGCCGTTCACCGATATCGCGCTGCCAGCAATGCTGGCTGAGAACGAGGAGCTAGGACATACGCTGGAAGACCTGCACGGCCAGATTGGCGATATTTTTTACTGGGTGATCGGCTTCCACGTACTGGCGGCGCTTTATCACCATTTCGTGCGCCGCGACGACACCCTCAAGCGCATGCTCTGAACCATCACATCCGGAAAACTGGAAGGCAGATGTCCGTGATCGACCTGCGCAGCGATACCGTCACTCGGCCATCGGCGCAGATGCGCGAGGCCATGGCGCGCGCCGAAGTCGGCGACGACGTTTACGGCGAGGACCCAACGGTCAACGCCCTGCAATTGCGCTTGGCGAATGAACTGGGTTTCGAGGCAGGCCTGTTCGTGCCCTCGGGCACGCAGTCCAATCTGTTGGCGCTGATGAGCCACTGCGAACGCGGCGACGAATATCTGGTCGGCATGGAGGCGCACACCTACAAGTACGAAGGTGGCGGCGCGGCGGTGCTTGGCTCGATCCAGCCCCAGCCTATCGTGCAGGCAGCTGATGGCACGCTGCCGCTGGAGGCCGTGGCCGCCGCCATCAAGCCGATCGATCCGCATTTCGCCCGCACGCGATTGCTGTGCCTGGAAAACACCTGGCATGGCCGCGTGCTGCCGATGGATTACCTCGACCGTGCACGGCAGTTCACCCGCGAACGCGGGCTGTCGCTGCATCTGGACGGTGCGCGTTTGTTCAACGCGGCCGTGGCGCTGAAACTTCCCGCGCACGAAATCACCCGGCATTTCGACAGCGTGTCGGTATGTCTGTCGAAAGGACTGGGCGCGCCGATCGGTTCGGTGCTTTTGGGCTGCCATGCGCTGATCGACAAGGCTCGACGCTGGCGCAAGGTCGCCGGCGGCGGCTGGCGCCAGGCCGGCCTGCTCGCGGCAGGCGGCAACTACGCGCTCGACCACAACATCGCGCGACTCGCCGACGACCACGCCCGCGCCGAACAATTGGCCGCAGCGCTGCGCGAACTTCCGGACCTGATCGTCACCGGCCAGCACACCAGCATGGTGTTCATCGAAGTGCCGGTCGCACGACTGCCGGCGTTCAAGGCGCACATGGGCGCCGCGGGAATACGGATGTCGATCGGCTATCTGCCCAGTATCCGCATGGTGACGCATCTGGATATCGACGACGACGGCATCGCGCGCACCATCGCCGCCTTCCGCGCGTTTTTCAGTCGCTAGGCTCCTGCGGGTGACCCATCAGGCCGCCAGTCCGTGGCTGCGCAGCAGCGCCTCGGGTTCGGGCTCCCGGCCGCGGAAGGCGACAAAACTTTCCAGCGCCGGGCGCGAGCCGCCCACGGCAAGGATTTCCCGACGATAGCGGGCGCCGGTGTCGGCATCGAACACGCCGGCTTCCTCGAACGCTGCGAAGGCATCGGCGCTCAATACTTCGGCCCACAGGTAGCTGTAGTAGCCGGCCGCGTAGCCGCCGGAAAAGATATGCGTGAATGCCTGCGGCGAGCGATGCCAGGACGGCGGCTGGATCACCGACACTTCGTCACGCACCTGCTGCAGTATTTCCAGCGTGCGCGGCCCCTGCGCCGGGTCGAATTCCAGATGCAGGCGGAAATCGAACAGCGCGAATTCCAGTTGCCGCACCAGGAACAATCCGGCGTGGAAATGCCGCGCCGCCAGCATTTTCTGGAACAACGCATCAGGCAGGACTTCGCCGGTCTGCCAATGCCGCGCGAACACGTCAAGCGCTTCACGCTGCCAGCCAAAGTTCTCCATGAACTGGCTGGGCAACTCCACCGCATCCCACTCCACGCCGTTGATGCCGCCGACGCTGGGCCAGCGCACCTCGGTCAGCAGGTGGTGCAGGCCGTGGCCGAATTCATGGAACAAGGTCAGCACATCGTTGTGCGTGAGCAGGGCTGGCTTTCCGTTATTGGGCGGCGGCCGCTCCTGCGCATCCTGCGCCCGCGGCACTTGGGCATCCATGCCCGGCGGCCGCTCCTGCGCATCGTGCGCTCGCGGCACTTGGGCATCCATGCCCGGCGGCCGCTCCTGCGCATCCTGCGCCCGCGGCACTTGGGCATCCATGCCCGGCGGAAAGTTGCAGGTCAGGTAGGCGACTGGCTTCTGCGCGGCGTCGCCTTCGCCCATCGGCGTACGGCAGACATCCATCCAGGCGCCGCCGCGCTTGCCGCTGCGGATGTAGTGGTCGAAATAGACACCGGCGCGTACGCCGCCATCACTATCCATGACATCGAAAAACTGCACGTCCGGATGCCAGATCTCGACATCGTGGCGCTCGACCAGGCGCACGCCGAACACGCGTTCGGTCAGCGCGAACAATCCGGCCATCACCTGCGGCAGCGGGAAATACGGCTTGACGTCTTCTTCGGAAAAAGAAAAATCACGCAGGCGCAATTTTTCGCTGGCGTAGGCCACGTCCCAAGGCTGCAGGTCGTCGATGCCCAACTCGCTGGCGGCAAATGCACGCAGGTTGGCCAGTTCGCGCTGTGCGACGGGCCTGGCTTTTGCCGCCAGATCATGCAGGAAACCGAGCACGCGTTCGGGCGTGGCCGCCATCTTGTCAGTCAGCGAAAGCTGCGCGGCGGATGCAAATCCGAGCAGGCGCGCAGTTTCGTGGCGCAGGCCAAGGATCTCGCCGATGCGTGTGCTGTTGTCGTATTGGCCCGCATGCGGGCCCTGGTCCGAGGCGCGGGTGTTGTAGGCGGTGTAGAGGGTTTCGCGCAGAGCGCGGTTGTCGGCAAAGGTCAGTATGGCCTGCACTACCGGGCCCTTCAGCGTCGCCAGCCAGCCGTCGTGCTGCTTGTCCTTGGCGGCATGGGCGAGCATGACGCGAGCGGAATCGGGCAGGCCGGCAAGTTCAGTTTCAAGCACGGGCCGCGTCCAGGCATCGGTGGCATCGAGCACGGCCTCCTCGAATCCAGTCTCGACCTTGCTCAACTGGTTTTGCACCTCACGGAAGCGGCTGCGCGCGGGCTCTTCCAGCGCCACGCCCGACAGCTGGAAATCGCGCAGGCTGTCTTCGACCAAGGTTTGCTGCGCACGGCTTAGCGTGGCGAATGATGGCGCCGCGTGCACGGCTTTGACCGCTTCGTACAGCGCACGGTTCTGGCCCAGCGCAGTGCCGTGCTCGGTGATTTTTTCCAGCGCCGCCGAATAGGCTTCGCGCAGCGCCGGTGAGTCCTTGACGCCGTGCAGGTGCGATGCCGGTGAAAACGTGCGGCCCAATCGCTCTTCCAGCCGCTCCAGCGGTGCCATCAGGCTGTCGAAATCGCTTGCGGCGGGATCTGCGGTCAGGCGCTCGACTTCGGCGTGGAAATCGGCCAGCACCGCTTCGATGGCGGGCAGCACATGTTCGGGCGCGATGGCGGCGAAGGCCGGCAGTTCGCGGTCGGCGAGCAGGGGATTGGAATTGGTCATGGCTCGAAGGTGGCGCCCGCCGAACCCGATTGCAAGTGTGGCGCCAGCGCTGGCTGCGCATGTGCGCGATTTTGCCACGGCGTATGATGATCCCAGCTTGCCGGGAGGCGCGCTCATGGCGGCACGCACGGACTCGACGCGACGCGAACTGCTCACGCAGTTGGCCACGCTGCCGCTGTTTGCCGGGCTTGATGCCGGCGGCCTGAGCGATCTGGCCGATGCCATGCAGTGGCTGGCCCTGCCCGGTGGCGCCGGACTTTTTGAACAAGGCGAGGAATCCGACTCGCTGTACGTGCTGCTCTATGGCCGACTCGCCGCCGTGCGCACCTCCAGCGATGGCCAAGCGCGACCGCTGGGCTGCGTGGCGCCGGGCGAATGCGTCGGCGAGGTCGGCCTGATCACCCGCCAGCCGCGTTCCGGCAGCGTTTTTGCCATGCGCGACAGCGAGTTGTTGCGATTGCCGCGCGCGGCGTTCGAGAAACTGGTGGCGCTGCATCCGGCGGCGATGCTGGGCATGGCGCGCATCGCCCTGCGCCGTAGCGGCGCCAGCCAAGGCGCGCCAGCGACGCCGCACTGTTTCGCCCTGGTCCCGACCCTGCCCGGCCTCGATGTCGAGGCCTTTGCCCGCCAGCTGGCACGCGCCCTGGGGGATGATCCCGAGCGTGCCGTGGTCAACGTCGAACAGGCGCGCGATCGCGATGCCGGCTGGTTCACAGCACGCGAGGCGCGCTGTCCGCACCTGATCTATGTCGGCGGCGACGAGCCCGGCTGGCACGACCGCTGCCTGCGCCAAAGTGACTGCGTTTTGTTGCTTGGCGATGGCCGGCGCATGCCCAATCCCGATCTGGGCCGACCGGCGCCGCCGGCGAATATCCACGTGCCGCAGCACTTGGTGCTGATCCAGTCCGGTCGGCCGCTGCATGGCTCCAGCCGGGCCTGGCACAGCGCCTATGCCAATGCCTCGGCGCACCACCATGTGCGTGGCCCGGCCGACCTGATGCGGCTGGCGCGGCGTTTGAGCGGCCGTGCGGTCGGCCTGGTGCTTTCCGGCGGCGGCGCGCGCGGGTTCGCTCATATCGGCGTGGTGCGTGGATTGCGCGAAGCCGGTATCGAAATAGATTCGGTCGGCGGCGCCAGCATCGGTGCGGTGATCGGCGCCGGTGTCGCCGAAGACTGGTCGCACGAGCAACTGGTCGAAACCTACCGGCACAGCTTCGTGAGCACCAATCCGTTGTCCGACTGGACGCTGCCGCTGGTGTCACTGCGGGCCGGCCGCAAGGCTTCGGCCCTGCTGCGCGAGAGCTTTGGCGACGGCGACATGGAAGACCTGCCGCTGCCGTTTTTCTGCGTGTCCAGCAACCTCACCGACGGTCTGCTGGAAGTGCATGAAAGCGGCCCGCTGTGGTCGGCACTGCGTGCTTCCAGCGCCATCCCCGGCGTGCTGCCGCCGGTGTTCAGCCGCGGGCGGGTGCTGGTGGATGGCGGCGTGATCGACAACATGCCGGTGGCGGAAATGCGCAAGCGGCTGGCCGGCGAGATCATCGCGGTCGATGTCGGCGGCAACTATCGTCTTGAAACCACGCTGGAAGAAACCGAGCTGCCGCCTTGGTGGCGGTTGCTGCCGGAATTCTTCGGGATTCGAAAACGGCCCGGGCTCGGGCAGATCCTGCTGCGCGCCGGCATGGTCAACTCCGCCGCCACCGCGCAGCGCCGACGCAAGCTGACGCGACTGCTGCTGAAACCGGAGCTGCCCGGCATCGACCTGATGGAATGGCGGGAGTTCGACCGCGCCATCGAACTGGGCTACCAGTACACGTTGCGCAAGATCGAGGAGTCGCGTGGCGCGCTGATGGCCGAGCCGGCGCTGATCAAGGCCGCCGTTCCGTAGGCTGGGCGGGCAAGGATCGAAATTGTGGAAGAGGCTTCAGCCCCGACGCTTTCCGGCGATGAATGGCGTGGCTGAAGCGCCTCCCGCACTCCTCACGCCATACGCCTACTCGACCTCCACCACCACGTCCACGCGATCGGCAGGCAGCGCGTCGGACTGGGCATCCTGGCGATAGACATAGCGCAGCACTTCCGTGCCGGGCTGCCCGGCACGCAGGCGCAGGGTCAATACGCCGCCGGCATCGGGCGCATCGGGACGCAGGCTCTCGAAACGGCTTTCCATCTCGACCAATACCGGCGAACTCACGCCTTCGCGCTTCCACTGCATGCCGTTGGCTGGCTGCGAGTAGACCTGTATCTCAAGGATTTCATCGACCTGCAGGGTGATGGTTTCGCCGTATTCGGAATTATCCAGCAGGTGCACACCGGGCTTGCTGGCGCAGGCGGCCATCAACAGGGCCAGCATCGGCACGGAAAGACGCGACAACACCGCTTTCATCGCGACAGCCAGCCGACGATGCGCTTGGCGAAATCGCTGTACGGCGCGTCGAACAATTTCATGCCGTTGAGTCGCGACTGGTACATCACCGGCATCGCCTTGCTGAAGGTGAGGAAGCCGGCGTGACCGTGGTAATGGCCCATGCCGCTGGCGCCAACGCCGCCGATCGGCAGTTCGTCCTGGCCGAACTGGATGATGACGTCGTTGACGCAGACGCTGCCGGCGCTGACCCGGTCCAGGGTTTTTTCCAGCCGCGCCTTGTCGCGGTCAAACGGATAGAACGCCAACGGCTTGTCGCGCGCGAGGATGTAGGCGATGGCCTCGTCGTGCGTGTCGTAGCTTTTCACCGGCAGCAGCGGACCAAAGATTTCCTGCTGCATCACCAGCGCATCTTCGGGCGGGTCGAGCAGCAGTGTCGGCGGAATCAACTCGATGCCGGCGGGTGCGGTTTCGCCTTCCGGCGCATGCTGGTGGATGACCACGCCGCGCGCCTGCGCATCGGCCAGCCATTCGCGCAGGCGGTTGGCCTGGCGCGCATTGACCACGGCGGTGTAGTCGGGATTGTTGGCCAAGGTCGGATAGCGGCGTTTGGCGCTGGCGAGGTAGGCGGTAACGAAGGCGTCGCGCTTGTCGCGCGGCACCAGCACGTAGTCGGGCGCTACGCAGGTCTGGCCGCCGTTGAAGCACTTGCCGAACGCGATGCGGTCGGCGAAGTGTTCGATCGGATAATCCGGCGCCGCGAGAGCGGGCGACTTGCCGCCAAGCTCGAGCGTAACCGGCGTCAGGTTGGCGGCAGCCGCGGCCATCACGTGGCGGCCAACGGCCGTTGAACCGGTGAACAACAGGTGGTCGAAGGGCAATCGGGTGAAGGCCGCGCCGACCTCGGCATCGCCCTGGACGACGACCACTTCATCGGCCGTGAATATCTCGCCGAGCATCTTCGCGATCAGCGCGCTCACCCTCGGGGTGAATTCCGAGGGCTTGATCATCGCCCGGTTGCCGGCGGCCAGCGCATTGACCAGCGGGATGATCGCCAGCTGGAACGGGTAGTTCCACGGCGCCACGATGCCCACTACGCCCAGCGGCGAATAGCGCAACTCGCCGCGCGCCGGCTGGAAGGCCAGATTGATCGGCTGCCGACGCGGGCGCATCCAGCGGCGCAGGTGCTTGCGCGCATGCTTGATCTCGTCAACGGTCACCAAAATATCGGCGCCTATGGTTTCCATCGGCGAGCGGCGACCAAAATCCGCCGAGCACGCGGCGACGAGCTCATCGCGATGGCGGCTCACCGCCTTGTGCAGTCGCGCCAACGCGTCGATGCGTTCGGCACGGGTCGGGATGTGCTGCAGGTGGGCCGCGCGCAGGCGCTGGAAGGCCGGCTGCAGGCTGTCGGTGGTGCTGGGGAAAGTGTCCATGCCAAGAGTCTAGCGCGGCGGCGGCGGCGCGGCGTAAAGGCGGCCGCTGTCGCTACAATCCGGACCTCCTCTTGCGACCGGTGCCGACGCCATGAACATCCGACCTTTCCAGGGCATCCAGCCCACGCTCGGCCAGCGCGCCTACGTGGACCCGGCCGCGACGGTGATCGGCGATGTCGTGCTCGGCGACGATGCCTCGATCTGGCCCGGCACCGTGGTGCGCGGCGACGTCAACTACATCCGCATTGGCGCCCGCACCAATGTGCAGGACGGCACCATCATCCACGTTACCCACGACGGTCCTTATGGCAAAGCGGGCGGCTTCGCCACAGTGATCGGCGATGACGTCACCATCGGCCATGGGGCCATCATCCACGCCTGCGTGATCGAGGACGCCTGCCTGATTGGCATGGGCGCCACCGTGCTCGACGGTGCGGTGGTGAAGAAACATGGCTTCGTCGGCGCCGGCGCCCTAGTGCCGCCCGGCAAGGTGGTTGGCGAAGGCGAACTGTGGCTGGGCAACCCGGCCAAGCGCGTGCGCGTGCTCAGCGAAAAAGACATCGAGCAGCTGTATTACTCGGCGCAGCACTATGTGCGGCTGAAGGACAAGTATCTGTAACTTCCGTGCACACTGGAGATGGGCTCGGCCCGCGACAAGCAAAAGCTTCTATTGCGCGAGCCGAACGGCTGTAGACGGGTTCGGCAATGCTGGTTTCCCGTTTTGGCGATGACGAATCTCATGCAACTTCGACGATCCGCGCCTTGAAATCCCTCTTGACGGCGACAGGCTAAGGGCATCGGCTTTCAAAGTGCAGACGAGCCGATTTCGTTTGCACTTGCTGGTGATGAGCCGGCTGCGAGCACACGTGCTGTCGTTTTTTGCTGATTCCACGCACTGGTTTTACAAACTTCCGCAAGGAATCCTTGAGTCAACCGTGATGGTCGTACCGGTACGGTCCCGAACCATTGCACGGCGCGTGCATGGACAGCATCGCTACTGTGAAACTCGCCAAGCTTGCGCCGTGAAGGCAAGGTTGTTCACAGGTGGCTGGCTAATGCGCGTGCTTCGATGCCATATCCAGCCGCCAGCGCAAGAAACTGCGGCGCACCATCAGGCACCGCGATGCTTGCCACGATAGCCGGAGAAAAGTTTCCTGATGCGGATGATGTCGGCTTCCATGTCATCGCTGAGCTCGACCAGCGGCCCCAAGCCTATTTTTTTCTCCGGATAATCGAACCATGCGCAAAACACCGGCACTTGGGCGTCCTTCGCGATTTTCCAGAAACCGGTTTTCCACTTGTCCACATGTCGGCGCGTACCTTCGGGCGCCAGCACGAACCACATGCGCTCGCTCTCGCGGAGCTGACGCGCCACCTGCCCTGCGGTGCCGGCGGGTGCGCTGCGATCAACCGGTACGCCGCCGAAAGTCCGCAATAGCCAGCCGATCGGCCCCCAGAAGGCTTCCTTTTTGCCGATAAAGACGATTTCCAACCCCATCGCCACTTTTGCCGCGATGCCCCAGATGGCATCCCAGGCCGACGAATGTGGCGCAACGATGACCACGACCTTGGCCACATCGGGCCAATCGCCGCACATCTGCCAGCCGCCAACGCGCAGCACACTGCGGCCGATCCAGCGGGTCAGCGCATTGCCGCTGGTGCGTGGTGCATTGGGTGGGAGATCAGGGACGACGGGCTTCATGCTTCGTGGCTCCAGCCGCTGCCACGGCCACGCTTGACCTGCGAGCGCTCACGCTTGCCGGTCAGACGGCGCTCCTTGGCGGCTTTACCTGGTTTGGTGGCGATACGTTTCTTTGGTGCCACGAGCACGGACTGAATCAGGGCCGTCAGACGCTGTCGGGCATCTTCGCGATTGCGTTCTTGGGTGCGGAAACGCTGGGCGCTGATGACGATGACGCCGTCATCGGTCAGCCGGCGATCACGGCGGGCTAGCAGGCGCTCGCGCAAAGGCTCGGCGAGGGATGGTGAGTTCTTCACGTCAAAGCGCAACTCGACCGCTGTCGCCACTTTGTTGACGTTCTGGCCGCCGGGCCCGCTGGCGCGGACGAAGCGTTCGACCAGTTCGTCCTCCTGCAGCTCGATGGTTGGGCTTATGGCGAGCATGGGCTCAAGCATGGATCCCGGGTTGGCATGACGGTTCACTGCGACCAGCACGCCATGAAGTATCTCAGGCCTGTTGCATCGTGATATCCGGTTTTTTCTGGCTTTTGGCTGCCGGCACAGATGAGCAGGACTGGCGTAGTTTCAAAAGAAAACGGGGCGGTTACCCGCCCCGTTTTCATGTTGCACTGGATCGCATTACCAGCCGAAGTTGACCGCAGCACCCATCATGACTTCTTCGCCACTGAACGAGCCGCCCAAGCGGAACGCCCAGTTGTCGTTGATGACGCGGCTGTAGCTCAAGGCTGCCGCTTGACGGTTGTGGTAAGTACCAACCGCAAACGACACCTGGTTGTCGTTACCGGAACTCAGCGACGGAGCCGTAAGCGCCAGCGCGGCGTTCATGGCACCCAAACCATGCAGCTGGTTGAGATTGACCGCATCCGTGCCTTCGGTACCCGGGGCCACGTTGATGATCTGACGCTCACCGCCAATCGTGCCGACCGAGACCGTGTTGTCACGGAAGTTGTTGGAGCCAAAACCAATCGAAGCGCTGTTGTTGGAGGAGACGCTTGCACCCGCGCCGACCGTGGTGGCGAACGCACCGTTACCGGAAGCGCCCTGACCATAGACGCTGCTGGAAACACCTGCAGCCGAGCTGTTGGCACCGCCGGACGTGCTGTTGGCACCGGTGGCGGACGAGGCCTGGCCCAGAGCCGTGCTGCTGGCACCGCTGGCGAGACTGTTGGCGCCGTACGAGGTGCTGTTGGTGCCGCTGGCGACGCTGGCCTGACCACCTGCCGTGCTGCTAACGCCGCTGGCAAGGCTGTTGGCGCCATAGGCCGTGCTGTTGGACGCCGAGGCTGTGCTCGAACGACCGCCTGCCGTGCTGTTGGTGCCGCTGGCGAGGCTGTTGGCGCCGTTTGCCGTGCTGCTGGCACCGCTGGCGGTGCTGGCCTGGCCGGTCGCGGTGCTGCTCA
>Ga0163144_10001906_pt1 | contig 48656 bp, 44 predicted proteins | sample OliLak19BULKMAT1_FD_123175 | JGI IMG/M metagenome (GOLD analysis project Ga0163144, IMG submission 123175) | Freshwater microbial mat bacterial communities from Lake Vanda, McMurdo Dry Valleys, Antarctica - Oligotrophic Lake LV.19.BULKMAT1 | ecosystem: Environmental > Aquatic > Freshwater >... | reverse complement strand
TTGAAATAAAACTGCTGTTTTTGAACAAATCAGGTAGCCCCCTGTAATTCAAGAGGCATTTCCAAGGCCTCTTTTTTTATTTTCCGGTTCATTACATAAAACCAAATTGGGGGGATATGTGCCAGTATCATCATGCCCGGATAACCGGTGGGCATTTGCGGCGAATTTTCATGATGACGCAGAATTTGATATTTGCGGCTGGCCAGGTAATGATGATCGCTGTGGCGGCTGAGTTCAAATAACATTAACCGTCCTATTACATGATCACTGTTCCAACTGTGGTGCGGCATAGCTCTTTCATAATTGCCCGAGGGAGTTTGGTTTCTGCTCAATCCATAATGTTCAATATAATTAACACATTCCAGCAACAAAATGCCCAACAATGCAGCGGCGAGATAATAGAGCATGATCTTCCATCCAAAAACAAAGAAGATGATAATTATCATTATAAGTTGAATGAGTTGTGCCTGTAGCATCTCATTTTTCAAACTGTAAACAGGCAACTTTTTTTTCTTCATTTCTTCATTCGCAATCTTCCATGCACTGATGTATGAGAAAATTATGGTGCGGGGATAAAATGCAAACAGCATTTCATTATATCTTCCGCTTGAGGGATCTTCATGTGTTGCTACATTTTTATGATGCCCTTTATTGTGTTCAATAAAAAAATGGATGTATTGCGATGTAAGCAATAAAGATTTCGCCAGAAGCTGTTCGAATCGATTTGCTCTGTGTCCAAGTTCGTGTGCTACATTAATGCCAAACACTCCGCATAATAAACCCATGCTCATTATACGGCCCGTTAAATCAACCCATGTAAGGGCTTCATCTTTCAATGAAAAAAGAAAACTGATGAGTAAAATATATTGCAAAGGAACAATGAGGTATAAAATATAATCATAGGTCTTATCTGCTTTCGCCATTTCCTCTTCTGCTGCTGAAAGGTTACCGGTTTTGGGTTTGATGAATAGTTCAAGCAAGGGGATAAAAGCAAATCCATAAATGACCGGAAGAAAGCTGATCCATCCTGTATTGCGAAAGGATAACCAGGCGGCGGCAAAAACAATAAAAGGACTCAGATATTTATAGGGCCTGATGTTCATATAATGAAGTTATAAAATTAACAACCCGGAATAAAAGATTTTAATACTTTCTTTCGTTTTACATTAAACTACCAGACAGTTTAAAGGTCTTAACACAATAATTCAACTACATGCCGGCATCCATACAATTGAAAAATCAGCATTTATTATGGCGTGCAGGCTTTGGTCCTGCCGTTGAGCAATGGAACGATCTCGATAAAGTATCCCCTTCAAAATTGTATGAGGCCCTTGAAAAAGCATCCCGCAAAGAACCTATGCCATTAAAAGTAGCAACCAATTTTGTGGAGGGATTGATGAATGGTGTTGATGGTATCCGGCGTACAGAAATGACCCAGGAGCAAAAACAGCAGTTGCAAAAAAAATCAAGGGAAGAAATCCGTAACCTGAATCTTGAGTGGTTGGATGAAATGGTGAACAGTAATCAACAGTTGCGGGAAAAACTAGCTTTCTTCTTTCACGGACATTTTGCATGCCGGAATTTGAATGCACTCTATCAGCAGGATCTTGTAAATATCATCCGCAAAAATGCATTGGGCAATTTTGGAACGATGTTGAAAGAAGTAAGCCGCAGTGCAGCCATGCTCGCCTTTCTCAACAATCAGCAAAACAGAAAACAAAAGCCCAACGAAAATTTTGCCCGTGAAGTAATGGAACTCTTTACCATGGGCCGTGGTAACTATACTGAAAAAGATATTAAAGAAGCTGCCCGTGCATTTACAGGCTGGCAGTTTAAATTGAACGGTGAATTTATTTTTCGTGAAAACCTTCATGATGCCGGCGTAAAAACCGTTTTAGGAAAAACCGGAAATTTCGATGGCAATGATGTATTGGATATTTTGCTGGAACAAAAACAAACAGCCACATTTATCAGCACCAAGCTCTATCGCTTTTTTGTAAATACAGAAGTAGATGAACAAAAGGTGAAATGGCTGGCAGATCGTTTTTATAAATCAGGCTATGAAATTGCGGCTTTGCTTAAAGATATTTTTACCAGCGATTGGTTTTATGATCAAAAGAATATCGGTACAAGAGTGAAGTCTCCTGTTGATCTTTTAGTAGGGATCCGTCGTTCAATGCCCATGCAAATTGAAAATGAAGATGCACAATTGTATTTACAAAAAATATTAGGACAGGTCTTATTCTATCCTCCCAATGTTGCAGGATGGCCGGGTGGGTTAAACTGGATTGACAGTTCATCGCTGATGTTCCGTATGCGGGTTCCGCAATTGATTGCAACCAAAGAAGCATTCAATATCCGTGCAAAGAGTGATGATGACCAGGAAATGGGGCGTATGCAGCAAGCTGGAAATAAAATGGGTGGCAGAGTATTGCAAACAACCATCCGCTGGGAGCCTGCCATGAAACAATTAGAGAAAGTGCCAAGAGAAAATTTATTAACAAGCATTGCAACATTGATGTGGCAAACTATTCCATCTCCAATCAATAAACAGTTGATGGAAAAGTTTACCGACGCTGCAAGCAGGGAACGATATATTCAAACAACGATCATTCAACTGATGTGCACACCTGAATACCAAATGTGTTAAATCATAGTTTGAAGTAAGAAGAATGAGGTAAGTATTTTACCTCCTGCATCTTACCTCTTACCTCAATATCATATCATGCTTATACAACGTAAAGATTTTATTCAACTCGGTTCTCTTGCAACAGCATCCTTATTGATGCCGCAGTTTTTAAAAGCATTTGAAAAAGGTACACTTGTGCCGCCGGGAAATAAAGTAACGGTTATCATACAATTTAGTGGTGGTAACGATGGATTGAATACGGTGATACCTTACAGGAATGATTTGTATTACAGCAATCGTCCACGTTTGGGTATTCAACGAAATGCAGCATTATCTCTTACAGATGAAGCAGGCCTGCATCCTTCGCTCACTGCATTTAAAGAATTGTATGATGATGGCAGTTTAGGAATCTTCAACAGTGTTGGTTATCCCAATCCTGATAAAAGTCATTTCCGCAGTATGGACATCTGGCATACAGCCAGCGATAGTAAGGAATACTGGAACACAGGTTGGGTGGGACGTTATCTGGATGCACAATGTAAAGGCTGCGACAAACCTACACAGGCTTTGGAAATTGATGATGTGTTGAGTCTTGCACTGAAAGGGGATCAGATCAAAGGATTGGCATTGGAAGATCCACGTCGTTTGTATAATACGAGCCAGGAAAGATATTTTAAAGAAATTCTTGCTCAGCATAAAAATGATGCACATGAACAGCCGGTTGATTATTTATACAAAACAATGGCTGAAACAATTTCCAGTGCAGATTATATTTTTAAACAAAGCAAGCAGCGTCCTTCATCTGAAGCTTATCCCAACAGTGATTTGGGTAAAGGATTAAAAACGATTGCTTCGCTCATCTTCAGTGAAATCAATACCAAAGTATATTATATTTCATTGGGCAGTTTTGATACACATATTAACCAGGAAGCACAACAGAAGCGTTTGTTTACTGATCTGAATAATTCTGTGAAAGCATTTGTAAAGGATATTAAGGCCAACAATCGTTTCAAGGATGTATTACTGTTTACGTTCTCTGAGTTTGGCAGAAGGGTTGCACAGAATGCAAGCAATGGAACCGATCATGGCAAGGCTAACAATATGTTTTTTATTGGTGGTGGGTTAAAGAAACAAGGCATTTACAATCCGCTACCAGATTTAACCAACCTGGATGATGGAGATGTGAAATTTCAATTGGATTTTAAACAGGTATATGCAACCGTATTAAACAAATGGCTAGGTGCAGATGCCGATGCTATTTTAAAACAACAGATCAAACCATTGGATTTTATTTAAAGGATGGGCAGTGGGTCACCCAAAGGGCTCACCGGCAATTTTTCAACCCCCAACTTCGTAAAATTACCGTACAAAGATTAGGTGGAAACTCCTATTGTGTACACCATTTACTACGTTTATATTTGTATTGTCCATCCAATATTCAGAGAAACTAAACATCGACCAATTCCTATGGAAGTATCATACTTCTTCCGCAAAAGGAGGCTGCATGCCTTCAGCATTGAATCACTTTTTAATAATGTGTATTCACAGGTTGCAACTCAATCGCAGTTCAGCCCAAAGAAAGTTGAGGTTCCTTCTATCCGCAATGTGTTTTCCAATATTTTCAAATCAGGCGCAAATCAGGGAACGGTTAATCATATCACCGGAGATATTCATTATGTATCACTTGGTATGAAAAAAAGAAATACTCTTTTAACCATTCATGATTGTGTGTTTCTTACCAAATACAGTAAATGGGATTTTAAATACTGGATGTTTAAATTTTTCTGGTACCAAATACCCATGTGGCGTGCCAACACCATCACGGTGATCAGCGAAAAAACAAAAAAGGAACTGGTAAAACTAACCGGGGTAAATGCTGAAAAAGTAAAAGTAGTTCCCAATTTTTTTGATCCACGTTTTGAATTCGTGCCTAAAAAATTCAATACACAGAAACCACGTATTCTTCAAATAGGAACAAAAGAAAATAAGAACATTCAAAATCTTGCAGTAGCATTAAAAGGTTTGAGTTGTGAACTGCATATCGTTGGCAGTTTGGAAGTAGAAACACAAATTGCTCTGCAGGAAAATAAAATTGATTTTAAATCACATACCAATCTTTCATTTAATGAATTGAAGCAACAATATGAGTTGTGTGATATGGTAGTGTTTGCGTCTACCTATGAAGGTTTTGGATTGCCAATAATTGAAGCATGTGCTGTTGGCCGTCCGTTAGTAACCAGCCGCATTTCACCCATGGATGAAATTGCAGAAGACGCAGCCTGTAAAGTAAACCCTTATAATATTTTTGATATCCGTCGTGGTATTTTAAAAGTCATTGAGAATGAAGATTACCGTGATCAGTTGGTGAACAATGGCTGGAAGATGCGTTACAAATACAGCATTGCAAATATCACCGGCAAATACACCGATCTGTATGAGCAAATTGCAACACAGCCGGTATCAGAATTTTTTATGTTTCGCCAGGCAAAAGCCGCAGCATCTTTTATCGGACTCGTTTAATTGTACTTTCTAACCCGTTTTTCCATAGTAGTTGTATGAAAAAATGCCTCTTTTTAGAGGCATTTTTCTTTTATTGAAATTGGATAGAATTTATTCCTTCAGCTTTTCTGTTTTCTTTATTCCAATGCGATAAAGCGTATAGCCCATGAATACAAAGAAGGCAGTGCCTAAAAGAAAATAGCCATTTGTTGAAAGTGCATTCGTTAATCCATGTTCTAAATTTATTTTTTGCAAAAATCCCTGTGTTGCATCAGGGGCAGCGAAAAATGCAATTAACACGCCTGCTAATGCACCGCCGGCAACTAAACCTGTAGCAAACAGATTTCCTTTTCCAAGATCTTCTTCTTCTGCACTTAATACTTCGCCGCTTTTTTTCTTTTTCCGATCAACCAGTCCACGAATTGCACCACCTGCAAAGATGGGTAGTGTTGTTGATAAGGGTAAGTATAAACCAACAGCAAAGCTTAATGATTTTATGCCGCATAGTTCCATAGTAAAAGCAATGAACACACCAACCAAAACAAACTGCCAGTCAAGATTAAACGAAAGGATTCCTTTAATAAGTGTGGCCATCAGTGTTCCCTGTGGAGCAGGATATTTATCAGTACCTATCAGATGTGTTACTCCCTGTGCTAACATTTCAGCACTTGGTTTGTCCAATATTTTAATGGTTGCTCCAATAGCAATGGATGAAACAATTGCACCAATAAACAAAGCAATTTGTTGATGTTTGGGTGTAGCCCCAACAATATAACCTGTCTTAAGATCCTGGCTTGTTGCACCTGCATTAGCGGCAGCAATACAAATCATACCGCCAACAACGAGTGCCATTGGTTCATAAACTTTGCCCGTCCAGCCAACAGCAATAAAGATCAAACAGGTGCCCATAATGGTTGCAATGGTCATACCACTGATAGGATTGTTGGAAGAACCAATCAAACCAACAATTCTTGATGATACCGTTACAAAGAAAGCACCGAAGATGATAACGAGTAATCCCAATAATAATTTACTACCGATACTTTCTCCCGGAACCTGTGGCATTAACGCCATCAGAATAATTAACGCCAAACTTCCAATGCCTACAATTTTAATATTCAAATCTCTTTCTGTTCTTTTTACTTCTACCGGTTCGCCTTCTTGTTTCTTTATAGAACCAATACTGCTTTTGAATGAAGAGATGATTGTTGGAATGGTTTTAATCAACGTAATAAATCCTCCTGCAGCAACAGCACCGGCGCCAATCTGCCTGATGTAAGCACGATAAATGGCAGTTGAAAAGTCGGCGAATGTATGAGCAACAGGGTCCCATCCTCCAGGACCACCGGTTTTATCCAACCCACCTAAATATCCAAGCTTCACTAGTTGTGCTGCAATTGTATCAGGAGGAACTAATGATGCAAGTAAAGGAGTAAAAGCAAACCATGCAATTACACCACCTGCAACTAAAACACCGCTGATCTTTGGCCCGATGATATAACCAACACCGAGATATTCGGGTGTAATTTCTCCACTCACTTTTGCTGATGGAAAAAATTTGTTTGCCTGTTTGGTCATCCAGAAAGGAGTTTCAGCAATAACATGAAAGATCTTTTGTAAAAACGCATAACCAAATGCAAACCCCAAACCCATAAATGCAGTCTTGGCAAAATTACCGCCACGTTCACCTGCTTTTAATACACTGGCGCAGGCAGTTCCTTCGGGATAGGGGAGGATACCATGTTCTTTTACAATCAAAGCCCGGCGTAATGGAATCATCATCAAGGTGCCAAGAATACCTCCAAGGATGGCAAGGGTGAGAATAGTAAAATAGTTGAAGAACTGTGAACTGTCTTTTTCACTTAAAAACAAAAAGCCGGGTAAGGTAAACACCACACCTGCCGCAATACTTTCTCCTGCGCTTCCTGTTGTTTGAATGATATTGTTTTCGAGAATCGTTGTTTTTAAAAAACGACGGCCCAGAGTAATTGCTATCACAGCAATGGGGATGGAAGCACTTACTGTAAGGCCTGCTTTTAAAGCAAGATAAACAGTTGAGGCGCCAAAAAGAATTCCAAAGGCAGCACCAACCAGTACACTTTTCACAGTGAACTCGGCCATCTTACTTTCATCAGGAACAAAGGGTTGAAATTTTGGATCTTGCATATGGCAGTTGTTTTGAATAAGGAAGATAACAAAAAACCCCGATGAAATTTTTCATCGGGGTAGAAGGTATTTGAAGAAGGGTTTAGTGTTTGAATTCTTCTGTATGCATCATGGTCTGTAATTTCTTAGTGAGCAGGAACAGGATGAGCGATGCAACTCCTGCCATAACAACAAATAACATGAAAAAATCATAATTGTTGTTCATTTCGTAACTAAGAAATTTGGTTGTTTTGCCATCAGGATACAATGCACTCAATACGCCTGCAAGTTTATTGGCAGCCGCATTGGCTAAAAACCAAACAGCCATTAATAAGGATGCGAATTTAAAGGGAGCAAGTTTATTTACTAATGATAATCCTATAGGAGATAAACACAATTCGCCCCATGTGTGCAAGGCGTACATACCAATAAGCCAAATCATACTCACTTTTATTCCGGTACCTGCATCTTTAACCCCTAAGGCAATCCATAAATATCCAACCGCTAGTAAAAATAAACCCATGGCCATTTTAGTAGGGGATGAAGGCTCTCTTTTTCCAAGCTTCAACCATAGCCATGCAAACAACGGAGCAAATGCTACAACAAAAATTGAGTTGAGGGATTGAAACCAACTGGACGGGACTGTAAAAAATCCAAGATTTCTTTGTGTTTGTTCTTCAGCAAAGAAAGTGAGAGAAGCACCTGCCTGTTCAAAAGCACTCCAGAAAAAGATCACAAAAAACGCAACAATAAAAATCACTGATATTCTTTGTTTTTCAATTCCTGTTAATGATTTGTCAGAGAAAATAATAAACGCAATAAATAAAGCGGCAGCAATCAATAAATAGGTAAGATAATTAACCACTTTAGCATCAATATATAATAGCCCGATTGTAAGCGCAGAAAAAGCAGCAAGCCCTAAAATCATTGCAATTGGTTTTGTCCAGATCGCAGGAGAATCTTTAGGAGTTAATCCAAGAATATTGTTATCAGGATCCAGAACATATTTTCGATGAAACATCAATTGCACAACAACGCTAATCAGCATACCGATACCTGCAACTAAAAAAGCCCATTTAAAATCAGCAGGGTTGCCTGTATCACCAACGAGTCCGCAAATGAACGGACCGAAAGCACCGCCAACATTGATGCCCATATAAAAAATGGTATAGGCCGAGTCAATTCTTCTATCGCCTTTTGGATACAACTGACCAACCAGTGAAGAGATATTCGGTTTAAAAAAACCATTGCCTGCAATCATTAACCCCAATCCGCTGAAAAATAAAATAGAAGAAAGTCCGGGAGATGATTCATAAGTGGATCCGCAAAAGAATAATATAAATTCACCCAAAGCCATCACAATACCACCTGCAATAATAGAACGTTGATTGCCCCAATACCTGTCTGCAATAAATCCACCAATCAAAGGAGTTAAATACACTAAACTGGTGTAGCTGCCATAAAGATTCGAGGCGAAAGCTTTATCAAACAAAAGTGCTTTGGTCATAAACAAAACCAAAATGGCACGCATGCCATAATAGTTAAAGCGTTCCCACATTTCTGTTCCAAATAAAACCCAAAGACCTTTTGGATGACCTTTTTGTGTGGCAATCTGATTCATTGAAATTGGTTTACGTTATTTAATACTGAAGTTTCGAAAGTATGAAATAAAAGCAAACAGTCATTTGTTTCCTAAAATCCGAAAGGATTTTTCTTTGCGCCTTAAAGCCAAGACGGACAATATTTTCAAGGATTAACCCCAAAATAAAAAGGTAATTTTTTTATTGTACTCTTTGTATATCCTTAGCGGTTTTGCGTGAAATTTTTCTTTTTTCTTTCGGAATTCAGATGTTTTATTATGATCACTTTTGATAAACGGTTTGGGAATTTGGAGCAGCAAGAACTAATTTCGGGGTGGAGAAAATTATGATCATGAATATTCTTTTGCTTGGCTCTGGTGGTCGTGAACACGCACTGGCCTGGAAATTGGCGCAAAGCCCACTCTGTGAAAAATTGTACATCGCTCCCGGAAACGCAGGTACTTCACAATACGGTACCAATGTTGATATGCGTGTAAGCGGCGATTTTGCAGAAGCAGAACATTTCTGCAGAACCAATAACATTCATTTATTATTTGTTGGACCTGAAGATCCTTTGGTACTGGGGGTGTATGATTATTTTCAAGCTGCACATGCAACAAACCCCTTTGCCGAAGGTTGGCTGGGTGTTATTGGCCCGTCAAAATTTGCTGCTCAATTAGAAGGAAGTAAAGCGTTTGCCAAAGCATTTATGGAACGGCATAATATTCCTACTGCTTCTTACAGGGAATTTACAGACGAAACTTTTGAAGAGGGAAGGGAATACCTGCTCAATCATGCTTTGCCGATTGTATTAAAAGCCGATGGTTTGGCAGCAGGAAAAGGTGTGATCATTTGTAATAATCATGTAGAAGCCTTTGCCGAATTTGACATGATGATTCACCAGCATAAATTTGGCGATGCCGGGAAAAAAGTGGTGATTGAAGAATTTCTGAACGGTATTGAAGTAAGTGTGTTTGTATTAACCGATGGAAAAAATTATTGCATCCTCCCGGAGGCAAAAGATTATAAACGTATTGGTGAAGCTGACACAGGATTAAATACAGGCGGCATGGGCGCTGTGAGCCCAGTTCCCTTTGCAGATAAAGAATTCATGGACAAAGTAGAAGAACAGATCATCAAACCAACCATCAACGGCATTAGCAGCGAAAATATGAGCTACAAAGGATTTGTCTTCATTGGTGTCATAAAAGTAAACAATGAACCTTTTGTGATAGAATACAACTGCCGGTTGGGCGATCCTGAAACAGAAGTGGTGATTCCACGTTTAAAGAACGACCTGGTAGAACTGTTGATAGCAACTGCTCAGGAACGCATTCATGAAGTAACAATTGAGCAGGATCCACGGTTTGCAGTTACCATGATGGCCGTAAGCGGTGGCTATCCCGGCGATTTTATAAAGGGATATGATATTGAAGGGCTTAATCAGCGGCTCACAGCCGATTCATTTATCTTTCATGCCGGCACTTCAGTTGAAAATGATGGCATCGTAACAAACGGAGGCCGGGTACTAACTGTTACCTCGTTTGGAACAAGTGTGGATGAATCTGTTTCCAGATCAAAACAAATACTTTCTCAGATACGATTCAAAAAAATGTACTACCGCAATGATATCGGTTACGAATTTATGATTACTAACTATGACGAATAGACGAAATTTGTAATTTTACGGAAGCCTTTTATAGCTATACTTTTGAACGGCTATCAGGAAGAGATAAAAACTCTTTTAAAAAAAACACGTAAAATTCAGTGATGGGCATGGTTTTAGCGTTGTAAATCCAAATTTTTCTCTCAAATTTGCAACCATCAGGAACATAATAATATCCACCAACCAATATGGGACTCTTTAACTTTTTTATCCAGGAAATTGCGATCGACCTGGGAACAGCTAATACCCTCATTATACACAACGACGAAATTGTTGTAAATGAACCATCCATTGTAGCACTTGATCGTAACAATCCTAAAAATGTACTGGCGGTTGGTAAGAAGGCCCTGATGATGCATGAAAAAACCCATGAAAGTATACGTACTGTGAGGCCCTTGAAAGATGGTGTAATTGCCGATTTTAACGCTGCCGAGCTCATGATTCGTGAACTCATTAAATTAGTATTGACCAAAAAGCCTTTATTCGCCCCCAAATGGCGCATGATGATTTGTATACCCAGCAGTATAACTGAAGTAGAGAAAAGAGCTGTAAGGGATAGTGCTGAGCAGGCCGGAGCACAGGAAGTATACCTGCTGCATGAACCAATGGCCGCAGCATTAGGAATTGGTATTGACGTGGAAGAGCCGGTAGGAAATATGATCGTAGATATTGGCGGTGGTACAACGGGTATTACTGTTATTGCATTGGCAGGAATTGTTTGCGACCAGAGTATACGTATTGCAGGTGATGAATTTACAGCTGATATTATGGAAGCTCTTCGTCGTTATCATAGTTTGTTGATTGGTGAACGCACTGCCGAACAGATCAAGATACAGATTGGCGCAGCTATGAAAGATCTGGATAATCCTCCTGATGATATTCCAGTGAATGGTCGTGATCTTGTAACAGGTATTCCCAAACAGATCATGGTGAGCTACCAGGAAATTGCTGAAGCATTAGATAAAAGTATTTTCAAGATCGAAGAAGCCATTCTTAAGGCATTGGAAATGACACCTCCGGAACTGGCGGCTGATATTTACAGAAGAGGAATTTATATCACCGGCGGCGGGGCATTGCTTCGTGGATTGGATAAACGTTTGAACCAGAAAATTAAATTACCTGTACATATTGCTGATGATCCTTTAAAAAGTGTAGTAAGAGGTACAGGAATTGCATTAAAGAATTACAATCGCTATCCGTTTGTGATGCGTAACTAAAAGTTGCAGCCAAACGGTGGAACTTTTAAATCATCCACCCTTCCGTGCGGAATATTTTCGCTTTTATCAGACGTTTTTCGGTGTTGCTGTTTTTTCTTTTACTGGAAATCATCAGCATGGTTCTACTATTTCGGTATAATAAATTTCACCAGGCCGCTTATATGGATACTGCAGGTGAAATTACCGGTAGCGTTGAAGCGCAATATAAAAAAGTAAACGGCTATTTCAATCTCAAAAAAGAAAACGAAGAACTACGCCGCAGGTTAAATGAAGTACAGAATAAACTGGTTGAAAATTTTTCTTCTCCCGATACAACACTTCGTATTGTTACAGATTCCGTTTCAGTTGACACAACAGGTGCAAAAAGAAAGTTCCTGTACATGGATGCAGAAGTAGTGAACAACTCTGTTTCACAGCCTAATAATTATTTCACCATTCATCGTGGCAAGATGCAGGGCATTGAACCCGGAATGGTTGTCATTTCTGCCAACGGAGTTGCAGGTGTGGTACTGGATGCAACGGATAATTTTGCAACGGTAATGAGCATGCTTAACAAACAAAGCCGCATCAGCGCAAGATTGAAGAAAACGGGTGAAAGCGGAAGAATTGAATGGGATGGCGTTAATCCAAGATTGGTACAGCTCAGGGATATTCCCAAAAGTGTAAAAATTGAAAAAGGCGATTCTGTTATTACCAGCCAATATTCTGATTTTCCACCGGGAATCATGATCGGCATTATTGAAAAAGTGATCCTTGAAAAAAGCAGTAATAACTATTTGTTGCAGGTTCGTCCATCAAATGACTTCAGTCGTTTGCAGAATGTGTTTGTGGTAAGCAACCTGCAACGCAATGAACAACTGGAACTGGAGAGTAAACTGAAAAAGAAAAAATGAGCAGCCTCTTACGAAATATAATCAGGTTAATCATATTCATACTGTTGCAGGTATTTGTGCTCAATCATATTCCGCCATTGCATCAGTACATCACACCCTACATTTACTTTCTGTTTATCTTATGGTTGCCTTTCAGTATGGGGCGGGGCAGTTTGCTGATTGTTTCGTTTATAACAGGGTTGTGTCTTGATTTTTTTACGAAGACACCCGGGCTGCATGCGGCTGCCTGCGTGTTTGTTGGTTACCTGCGGCCATTCCTCATTAATTTATTAATGCCACAGCAGGGAGTTGAGTTTAACTATCGTGAACCTTCAGTAACCAGTCTCGGATTTACACAATACATTACGTATGTATCAGTACTTACCTTTTGTCATCATGCGGTGTTGTCTTCCATCCAGGCTTTTCAATTTGGGAATATTTTATATCTCGTATTAAAAACACTCGGTTCAACCGTTATAAGTTTGCTGCTGATAACAGTCATAGAAATTATTTTTATACGCAAACAAAAATTTCTCACAAACACCTGATTACAGAATTCTGAAAAACCATTAAGAGGCTATGGCCGAATTTAACCAAACAAGACAAACAACTATCCGTATCATTATTGCCATTGTGTTTATAATTATATTGGTCAGGTTAATGACGTTGCAATTGTTTTCATCGAAGTATGCAAAACTTGCCAACGACCAAGCCATTTTACGAAAAGTAGTTTATCCCAGCCGTGGAATTATTTTCGATCGTGATGGCAAAGCCATTCTTGATAATACTACGATGTATGATTTGATGGTGACTCCTTCCCAACTGAAAGGGATTGACACTTTTTCTCTTTGCCGTATTTTAAATATTGATACAGCTGAGTTTAAAAAACGCATCGTAACCGCTATCATAAAAAATTCAAGAAACCGTGCATCTGTTTTTGAACCGCTGTTATCGGCAGAGAAATATGCAAAAGTAAACGAGAGCCTTTTTCGTTTTCAACCAGCCTTCTTTATGCAGGAGCGCCCTATCCGCAGTTATCCTTTTAAAGCTGCAGCTCATATTTTAGGATATGTTGGTGAAGTGGATTCTTCCATGCTCAAAAGATCGAACTTCTTTTACCAGATGGGCGATTTTGCAGGCCGCAGCGGATTGGAAAGTTATTATGAAAAGGTATTGATGGGTGAACGGGGTATTCAATATATCCTCCGTGATAATTTTAACCGGCCTATCGGTCCATATGAAAAAGGGGAGTTTGATACGCCATCTGTTGCTGGCCGTCATCTTACGACTTACATTGATATTGAAGTGCAACAGCTTGCAGAACAATTGATGCATGGAAAGGTAGGCAGCGTTGTTGCCATTGAACCAAAAACAGGCGGCATCATTGCCATGACATCAGGTCCTACCTATGATCCTAATGAATTAACCGGATCAGAAGCAAGAAAAAATTTCAGCCGCTTATTTTTAGATCCTGCTTCACCTTTATTAAACCGTGGCATGCAGGGGGTATATCCTCCGGGCTCAACATTTAAGCCTTTGGGTGCATTGGTGGCTTTGGATGAAGGATTGATTACGCCATCTTATGGTTATCCTTGCTATGGACGCTATACCCCTTGTGGACGGCCCGCCTGCACTCACTCAAACCCCGGCCATGCTGCAAACCTGAGTTTATCTATTGCCAATTCCTGTAACTCTTATTATGCGCATGTGTTCAGGATGGCAATTGATAATCCTGCTTATAACGATGTGGAGAAAGGATTGATGAAATGGAAAGAATATATGAGCGGATTTGGTTTGGGGCGTCGTGTTGGTTTGGATATGCCTGGCGAATATGCTGGTTATATTCCCGATACAGCAAGATATAATAAAGTGTTTCGGAGAGGCGGATGGAGTTCGTGTACGATCGCTTCTTTGGGAATAGGACAAGGTGAAATACAAGTTACCCCTTTACAAATGGCCAATGCCATTTGCCTCATTGCCAACCGTGGCTGGTATTATACACCCCATTTTGTAAAATCAATTGATGGAGAAACGGCAGATGATAGTATTTTGAATAAGTACCGTCAAAAAATAAGCCCTCTGCATATTCCTGACCTTTCCTACCAGGCAGTAATAGATGGTATGGAAATGGTGGTAACCAATGGAACTGCCCGCAATGCAATGATTGAAGGGTTTAGTGTATGTGCCAAAACAGGTACGGTAGAAAACTATTATAGAAATAAAAAACAGCAGAACCACTCTTTTTTTGTTGCCTTTGCTCCCAAGGATAATCCAAGAATTGCGATTTGTGTTGTGGTAGAAAATGCAGGATTCGGTTCAACATGGGCAGGGCCCATTGCCTCCTTATTGATGGAAAAATTCTTAACTGATTCCATTGCAGGCCCCAAACGTAAAGCAGAAATTGAGCGGATCAGTAATGTAAGCATCATTCCTGCCCGTATTAAACATGAACTTTATGTAAGAGATTCAATCAGCCAGTTGAAAGATTCATTGTTGCGTTTACGTTTGGAAAGACAACAAAGGGCCAAAATTGATTCAACTGGTTTAACAATGATCAATGAGGATGCTCCATTGTTTCCGGAAAAAGAACCACAAAAGAAAAATCAAAAACAGGAAGTATATGCAGCACTGCTTCCAACAGATCGTTTTCATTTTAAAAAATACAATCAAACCAAAGTATAACAGTTAGCGGTTCATGGAAAAACAAGCCACCATAGGAAAAGGAATTGATACAACTATTTTATTGCTATACTATGCATTGGTGATTGTAGGATTTATTGCCATTTTTTCTGTTGAATACCGCACAGGTGATTCCTTTTTCCAATCATTGCTGGAGCTGAAGAAAAATTATTCAAAGCAGGTATTATTTATCGGTATCAGTTCATTGGTAGCTGTATTTATTTTGTTAACCGACAGTAAGTTTTTTACCAGTATTGCCAACCTCTTGTATATGGCGGGGATTCTGCTCATGCTGCTCACATTTGCAATTGGCAAAGATATCAGCGGTTCCCGATCATGGATTGCATTGGGTGGTGGTTTTAATCTGCAACCTGCGGAATTATGTAAGGTGTTCACGGCACTGGCATTAGCAAAGTATTTGAGCCGGCAGGAAACGGAATTTCATAAGGTACAATCTCAACTGATTGCAATTGCCATTACTCTGGTTCCTGCGTTGTTATCTATTGCACAGAAAGAAACAGGGCTTGCCCTTGTTTATTTTTCTTTTTTTCTTGTCATGTACAGAGAAGGATTGCCTGTTAGTTACCTCATTGCAGGATTTTCCTTCATTACTCTTTTTATCACCGCCATTGTGTTTTCCCTGTTTTGGTTTATTGTATTAATTCTCATTGCTGCAGTGATTGCAATCTTTTTCATGTGGAGAAAAATTAAGAAGAGCTTATCTGTATTATTAATGATATTGATTATTGGTGCAGTGTGTATCTTTTTTAAGATGTTTGTCATTGACCTTGTTTTTGATAAAGTATTAAAGCCTTATCAAACAGAAAGGGTACTTGGTATGTTTGGTAAAGAATATGAGCCAAAAGATTCAGCACGGAAGGCAATGCTTGAAAAAGAACTGGCCACAGGCAAGAAGAAAGATCGCAACTATAATGTAAAGCAATCAAAAATTGCAATTGGCTCTGGTGGTGTTTTAGGAAAAGGTTTTTTGAAAGGGGTTACAACACAAGGCGATTTTGTACCTGAACAGCATACCGATTTTATTTTCACTGCAATTGCCGAAAGCTTTGGTTTTTGGGGCAGTGCTCTCTTATTAGGTTTGTATTTCTTTCTTCTATACAGAATCATATCATTGGCAGAGCGGCAACGAAGTACTTTTTCAAGAGTATATGCTTACAGCGTAGCTGCCATTCTCTTCTTTCATGTATTTATTAATATTTGTATGACGATTGGATTAATGCCTGTAATTGGCATTACATTGCCACTGTTAAGCTATGGCGGGTCGTCTTTGATCACCTTTACTGTTCTGATCTTTATCATGCTTCGTTTAGATGCAGACAGGCAAATGGTTCTGCGGTAATAACATTGTCGATTTTTTTTACTAACTTTTGTTTAGTTATTTGAATCTTTTAAATGACAAACACATGAAAAAATTTCAGTGTACTTTTTATTTGCAGGGGGAGTTGGGCAATGAATTTTGGGAATTGATTCCCCGCCACCGGAACTATGTAAACAACCTGATGCGTGAAGAAGTGATCATTACTTATGCAGTTAATCATATACGCAGTAAAGGTTGGGTGGTCATCAATGCTGCCTCTGAAATGGAAGTAGCCGAACTGATGGATCGTTTTCCTATCCGCAGGTTTATCAATTATGAAATGGATGAACTGTTTATTTTTGATTCAATGATCGGCACACCTAAACTGGTCATGAACTGATTTCGCTTCGCATCAACTTGCCTGTATCTTTGCAGCATGAAAATTATACCGCTTTCAGAAGGAAGCTTTACAGTTGATGCCTCCAAAAAATTTATTCCATTTGATCTTTCGACTGACAATATAAAAGACAGGCCAGCCGGTAGTTTACTGGTAGAAGTACAGCCCTTTGCCGTTATTACATCAAAAGATATTTTAGTGCTGGATACAGGGCTTGGTTTTACATTACCCGATGGCACATTACAGATACATCATAATTTAATGCAGGCTGGTATTAACCCGCTTGATGTTACAAAAGTTTTGATGAGTCATTTGCATCGGGATCATGCCGGCGGCATAAGCAAAGAAGACTCTGTTTTGCAAAAGCGTTTTTTAAGTTTTCCAAATGCAACGTATGTAGTGAATAAACAGGAGCTTGAAATTGCTGTGAGTAAATTATCGAAATCATATGCATTCGATGATGTGCGGATACTTACCGAAACAGATAAAGTAATGCTGGTTGAAAGCACTGGAGTAATAGATGGTTATATACATTATGAATGGACCGGTGCACATAGCCCATGGCACCAGGCATTTTGGATTAAAGAAAACAATGAAACAGTTTTTTTTGGAGGTGATGTTGCACCACAACTGTTTCAAATGAAAACAAAGTTTATCACCAAGTATGATTTTGACGGCAAGCTTGCTGCCGATACAAGAGTTAAATGGTGGAAACAGGGTGAGCAGGAGGCATGGAAGTTCTTATTTTATCATGATGTAAAAACACCTGTCTTTGCTTTCAATTGATAAGTACAGTCGGGGGCTCTTTGTAGTTTAAATACTACAAGCATATCTGTCATGTGAATGTCAATTGCCAAAAATGAAGTATGATATTCATCATAACTTTTATACTAATAAGTTGTATTAAATATCACGAATTATTTTAATACTTTACGAGTGAGAAAAAATACAATCGCTGAAATGCAGTACTGGCAAGGGTTTTTAGAAAAAAATAGGCCAACCCTGAAAAGAGTCGGCCGTTGCTAACCTATGAAAAACACCTATCCACAAATTTATAACATTAGTATTTAAAATTCCAAATTAATTTCTGTTTCTACGTTGCTGTATTGGCCTGTCGGGGCGGTTTTTTAACTGATTTAATAGAACACCACGAAATTCTCTTTCTGCCTGAAAGAATTTGTTCATTCTGGGCTGTCCTATAACACCAACAAAACGTTCACGATATTTTTTTCTTACATCAAGAATCTTTTGATCATTGTCAACAACATCTTTATTTGGATTATTCCTTTGATTGATCATTACCTGGCGCATATCTCTTTTATACTCGTTATAAACGGGCCAGAACTTCTGGGCTTCATCTGTTGTTAAGTTGAGCTTACGGCTGATGAATGCAATTTCAAGTGTCTGAATTTTTTCTTCCTGTTTGGGATCGGGTTTTTGTTCCTGTGCAATGGCTGTGCCTGCAATACTAAACAACATGATCATTAGTGTAAATAACGTTTTCATTTTTTATCCTCCTTACTCGTACTTTTTATTAATTTGTTTTTTGTTCTGTTTGTTCCAGTTCTTTCATAAATGATTCAAGAAAAGCATCATCCATGTATTCTTCTTCATTTGGTAAATGAGTTTGATCCACTAATGCAGCCATAGTTTCTGCATCTTTACTATCGGCCGTAAGTTTTAAATAACTGATGATTTCTTCTTCACTGATACTGGCTAATTCTTTATTGAATTGTTCTTCTGTTTTAATTGTTGGAATTTCAACTATAGGCCCGATTGCTTTTGGTTGTTGTAACATGAAGTTGATACCAAATGCAATCATACCAAACACAACTGCTGCTGCCGCATATCGCATCCACAGCTTTCTGCTGAACATAGAAACAACTTTTGTTTCGATTGTTGTTTGTTGAATAAGGTTATCAGTCAGGCTTTCAAAATACCCCGCTGGCACTTCATACAAATTTGTTTTGCTCAATCCTGCAAGCACAGGAGATAATTCATTCAATTCTTTAGCAACAGTTTGTTCCTGCTGTGCCTTTATTTTTGAAAGGATAGTCTCTGATAATGTATCGAAGTAACCTTGCGGTACATCCTGAGGCATTTCTTTGCCAGCCACCTGAAGTAATGAGTTTTCTTCATTGCCCCCGGCTGCAATCCTGGCCATGATCACTGTGTCCAATGTATCAAAATAGCCAACAGGGATGGTGTAAGGTGTTTTTCGGTTGATTTGTGCAACGGCCTTGCTGATTTGTTCTAATTCTTTCAATATGTCTGAACTGGGTGTCATTGTATATGTTGATAGATGCTTTTTTAGCCGAAAAGTTTAACGGTTCAGGATAAAATCTTCTATTTTTTTTACTGCGTGATGATAACTGGCTTTCAGGGCTCCTTCGCTGGTTTCCAATACCCTGCTCATTTCTTGGTAAGGCATTTCATCATAGTATCTGAGGTTAAAAACAGCTTTCTGTTTATCGGGCAAATGCTGAATGGCTAATTGCAGCTTCCATTCAAGACGGTTGGCATCAAAATGCTTATCTGCTTTTACAGAATTACTGAGTCCCGCCTCCGATTCATTCATCGAAACAGTTGAACGTTTCTTCTTTTGTTCAATGAAAGTGAGGCATTCGTTCGTGGCAATGCGGTAAAGCCAGGTATAAAGCTGGCTATCCTCCCTGAAGTTTTCGAGCCCGTTCCATACTTTGATAAACATGTTCTGCAAAACATCATTTGCATCTTCATGTTCTACAACCATGCGGCGAACATGCCAGTATAGCTTTTCCTGGTATTTTTTGATGATACGGGTATAAGCCCGCTCTTTGGTAGCCGGCTCATGGAATTGCAGCAATAATTCCTTGTCGTCTGGTTGCGTCATGAATAGAGGTTTTCTGGTTGGGGTTCTTTCCTAAAAGTAAAAAACCCATCGGTAAGATGGGTTTTATTGTCAAAAGTTTAATCAATTTATTTTCTGGTCATTACTTTTTCAGCTGCAGCAACAAGATCGGGGATATCCAATCCATATTTCTTCAACAAATCCATTGGCTTACCACTTTCACCAAAGGTATCTTTTGTACCTACATATTCAATGGGGATGGGGAAATGTTTGGCTGCAACTTGTGCAATGCTATCGCCCAAACCACCAATAATGTTATGTTCTTCGGCAGTAACCGCACATTTTGTTTTACGGATGGATGTGAGGATTGCTTCTTCGTCCAATGGCTTAACGGTGTGGATATTGATCACTTCAACCGAAAAGCCTTTTTCCTGTAATTGCAAACCGGCCTGGATAGCGTACCAAACCATATGGCCACAAGCAAAAATGCTTACATCGGTACCGTCACTAAACTTCTGCGCCTTGCCAATTACAAATTCATCCTCTGGTTTGGTAAAGATGGGCCATACCGGGCGACCAAAACGTAAATAAACCGGGCCGTGATAATCTGCAATTGCCATAGTTGCTTGCTTTGTTTGATTATAATCGCAGGGAACAATCACCGTCATACCCGGCAACATTTTCATCATTCCAATATCTTCCAGGATCTGGTGTGTTGCTCCATCTTCGCCCAATGTAAGACCAGCATGTGAAGCACAAATCTTTACGTTCTTGTCGCTGTAAGCAACGCTTTGACGGATTTGATCGTATACACGACCCGTACTGAAGTTGGCAAAAGTTGTTGTATAAGGAATTTTGCCACCAATGGTTAAACCAGCAGCAATTCCAATCATATTGGCTTCAGCAATACCTACTTGTATAAAACGTTCAGGAAATTCTTTGATGAAAGCTCCCAGTTTTAAAGATCCGGCCAGATCGGCGGTTAATGCAACAACGTTTTCGTTTTTGCGGGCTGCTTCCAGAATGCCATCACCAAAACCGCTACGTGTATCTTTATTGCCGCTTACTGTAATATCCTGTAATGTCATTTGCAGAAATTTATAAAGGAGTTTAAAATCGTTTATTCCGGTTGTTTGAGAGAGCAACCGGGGCTTAAAATTGCTGCAAAGAAAAGGGAAAGTTTTGAGTTGAATTGCAAATGGGATAGCATTTAACCAACATCAGACAAATGCTGTTAATTCAAATCACTGTTCTGGCTGCTGTACAAACTTTCATCTTTTTTAATATTCAATTCCCATTGCCAGGCTGTTTGCATCATTTCATCTAATGTAAACTGGGGGTTCCAACCCAGGAAGTTCTTTGCTTTATCATTATTGGCATAGGTAGCAATTACATCACCAACACGGCGGGGCCCAATTTTATAGTTCAGCTTTTCACCGCTCACTTTTTCAAATGCTTTAATTGCTTCCAGTACGGTAACTCCATCACCAATGCCCAGATTAAATACTTCGCAGCGGGTGAAATTTTTTCCTTCGAGCAGATAATTCAATGCCAGAGTATGTGCATGAGCCAAATCACAGATATGAATAAAGTCCCGGATACAGGAACCATCTCTTGTATCATAATCATTTCCATAAACAGTCATCGACGGTAATTTACCAATTGCAGTTTGGGTAATAGCCGGCACCAGGTTTTGCGGACGGCCAATTGGAAGTTCTCCAATGATGCCACTGGGATGTGCCCCAACCGGATTAAAATAACGCAACAGAATCGAATTGGTTGAAAGGCTTTTGACCGTTTCACTTACTATCTGTTCGCCCATTTGTTTGGTATAACCGTATGGGCTTTCAGCTGGCTTAGGCATTGTTTCTTCAGTAACAGGAACTGTATCAGGATTGCCATAAACAGTACAGGAAGATGAAAAAACAAAATGAGGGATATGAAATTCCTGTACGCATTTCAATAAGTTGATCAATGACATCAGGTTGTTTTCAAAATACATCAACGGTTTTTCTACACTTTCACCCACAGCTTTGAAAGCAGCAAAATGAATAACACCAATGATATCTGGGTTTTCCTGAAACACAGCAAATGTTTCATCGTAATTGCACAAGTCAACTTTATAGTTCCTGATTTTTTTGTTGAGAATTTTTTCAGCTCCTTCCAGCAAACGCTGGTTAGATCTGGAATTATTATCAACACTTACAACATCGTAACCGTTTTGAACCAAGTCTACAATTGTATGTGATCCGATATAGCCGCACCCCCCTGTAACTAAAATCTTATTCATAAGCTATAAACAATATTTTTTTTGAAAATAATTATTTAATGAGATTGATGAGATATTGCCCGTATCCGCTTTTCAATAAAGGCTCAGCAAGTTCTTTCAATTGTTCTGTTGTAATAAAACCTTTTCGCCAGGCAATTTCTTCAATACATGCAATTTTAATTCCCTGCCGTTGTTCAATTACCTGTACAAATTGTGAAGCCTGCATCAAACTGTCGAACGTGCCTGTATCAAGCCATGCAGTGCCACGATCCAGAATAGAAACTTTCAACTTTCCTCTTTTAAGATATTCTTTATTAACATCAGTAATTTCATATTCACCTCTTGGGCTGGGTTGGAGTTTTTTTGCAATCTTCACTACTTCATTGTCATAAAAATATAAACCCGGCACAGCATAATTACTTTTTGGATGGGTTGGTTTTTCTTCTATGCTTAAAGCATTCATCTCTTCATCAAAATCTACTACACCATATCTTTCAGGATCGCTAACATGATAGGCATAAATAATACCTCCCTCAGGATCTGTATTATTTGCAAGCAACTTTCCTAAGCCGGCGCCATAAAAAATATTATCGCCTAATACCAGCGCTACTTTATCATTACCTATAAATTCTTCACCAATAACAAATGCCTGTGCCAGTCCATTCGGAACAGCTTGTTCTTCGTAATAAAAATTGATACCCAGGTTTTTTCCATCACCCAGTAAACGTTTAAAGTAAGGAAGGTCATGTGGGGTTGAAATAATCAGGATCTCTTTAATGCCTGCCATCATCAGAATTGACAGCGGATAATAAATCATCGGCTTATCATAAATGGGCATGATCTGCTTGCTGATGGCAAAAGTAATAGGGTGTAATCTGGTTCCTGATCCCCCCGCAAGTATAATCCCTTTCATTTGTACTTTTTTGTTGTTTAATGCCACTTATAATTCAACTTAAAAAATGATCATGGGCTGGCTGGTAAAATTGCCTGATCATTTTCCGGACTGTTTCTTCTTTAATTGATATTAAGCAAAGATGCAAAACTAAGGCTGTAAAAAAAACCGGCTTTTTCAAAAGCCGGTTTTAAAGTAATATTTATACAAGTTAAACAAAAAGTTTAACGAGGAAATAGGCAATACATGCAAGCACGGCACTAACAGGAATTGTAAGAATCCATGCCCAAAGCAAACTAACAGTAACTCCCCATCTTACAGCACTTAAACGTTTGGTGGCTCCAACACCAATGATGGCGCCTGTAATAGTGTGTGTGGTACTTACAGGAATACCCATTTGTTCTGTCATAAACAAAGTGATGGCTCCGGATGTCTCTGCACTTACCCCCTCTAAAGGAGTTACTTTGGTAATTTTTGTTCCCATTGTTTTAATAATTTTCCAACCACCGCTCATCGTTCCTAAACCAATGGCTGTATAACAGGCCAACGGAACCCAGGTTAACTCTCTCAAAGCCGCACCTACATCGGCATACCGCTCTGTTCCATAATAAGCAACATAGGCGGCTCCAATAATTCCCATTACTTTTTGTGCATCATTTCCACCATGCCCCACACTAAAGGCGGCTGAAGATAATAACTGCAATTTTTTAAACATCTTGGCTATACGATAAGCATTGGGGGTTTTGAATTTTTCGCTGTATAAATAAGCAAGAATAAAAATCAACGCAATGCCGGCAATGATATTGAACTGGAGACTATTGTCTGATTTTTCTAAAGACTTTGTAAGTTTTGCAACGTCAACAGATGGGTCTGTTTGTGCTTTTATCTTTTCTGCAATTGCTTTTCCGCCGGTTAAATTGAATTGCTTTAAAAAAGGCTTTCCGGCTTCCACAAATGAATTTGCTGTTTCCAGTTGAGCAGCTTTGCCCGGATCTTTTGCTGCTTCTGTTTTCAGTTTATCAACCTTATAGTATTTTTCTAAGTTAGTTTCTAATTTGTTTTGTTCAAAGATGTTGAACAATAACCATGTTCCTGCAACTGCAACAAAGATGATGGCAATTTTAATCCAGGTGTTACGCATAATGGTAACGATGGTTAAAAAAATGGAAATAACCATCCCTATCAGTGGTGCCAAAAAGATGAACATGACCGTTTTGAGGATAATTGATAATTCAACAATATTGCCAAAGGCCTGTGCTCCTTTTGTATAATATGCATGTGTAACGGCTGCTCCCACAAAACCACCCATTAATGTATGTGAAGAAGAGGAAGGAATGCCATACCACCATGTGAGCAGGTTCCAGAAAATAGCTGCAATTAAACCGGCAAGGATCACTGGTAAGGTGATATAATCTGTACGTACCCATTTGCCAATGGTATTGGCTACAGCATGATCCTGAAAAATAAAGAAGGCAACAAAATTGAAGAACGCAGCCCACAACACAGCCTGGAAGGGCGTTAGTACTTTTGTTGAAACAACGGTTGCAATTGAATTAGCGGCATCATGAAACCCATTGATGTAATCAAAAACGAGTGCCATGATAATGATGACAATAAGAAGAGTCATAGAAAGAATTTGAAAATTTCAGAATTTGAAAATGACAAAGGGAAAAAGGATCTTATTTTCAAATTGTTTTATGCGTACTTAACAATGATAGATTCAATTACGTTTGCTGCATCTTCACATTTATCAGTAGCAATTTCCATTACCTGGTAAATTTCTCTTTTTTTGATCACTTCTTTTGCATCATTCTCTGTTGCAAATAATCGTTCAATACTTAAATCAAAAATATCATCTGCCTGGTTTTCGATGCTGTTGACACGAACCAATGCATCAGTGATCTGGCGCATATTCTTCATGTCTTTTAATTCTGCAACTGCAATTTTTATACTCTCACAGGCCTGAACAATCAAGTCAGCCATTTTGCCAAAACTTTCATGTAATGGATCAACTCTGTAGAAATTGATTTTCTTAGCTGATGCAAAAATATAATCGGCTACATCATCCATCGCAGAAGCAAGGTAATGAATGTCTTCCCTGTCAAAAGGGGTAATGAAATTACGGCTGAGTTCAGTAAAAATTTTATGCGTTAAGTCGTCATTTTTGTGTTCCAGGTCTTCAATTTGGTTTACATACTGTCCCCTTATTTCAAAGGAAGGCTCAGATACCATCTTTTTCAGCAAATTTGCCATTTCCAGGGAGGTTATAGAAACTTCTTCAAACAGGTGATAAAAAACCCGGTCTTTGGGTAAAAAGATCTTCATGAAAGAATTGATTGCTGACATACGGTTGATTTAATGATGTTAAAAATTTAGTTGTGCCTGTAATCGCAACAGGTTTCCTTGCTGGTAATTATTTCGCAATTTAGAATCTTCGAATCTTCTCTTTGAAATAGTGTACGCAGCGGTGAGTTCAAAAAAGCGGTTCACCTGCCACTCCATTCCCATTTCAATTTCTTTTACACTATAGCTTCTTGCATCAAGTTCGTGCTTTTTTCCACCATTATAATGTTGAATGCGTGTGTAGGGAAAAAAAAACATGTCTTTTTTTGATTTACTTTTTATTCTTCCGTACAGTGTTGCATAGCCGCCTCTCAAATTCTTCACTTCTATAGAATCTTTTTCAGGATTATATTGCGGGCCACGGCCCCAGTTATATTCGGTAAGCAAGCCAATTGGATTTGGATACAGATTTAAACTCAATGCTGCCCGTTCATCTCTAAACGCAAATCCACTAGCAGCTTTAACACCCGATGTTCGCACATCTACTGGTAATACATACTTCCCAGTATAACCCTGTATACCCGGTTCAATTACCTGGTTTTTTATTTTAAACGGATAACTGAGCCTTGATACAACATGCACTTTTTTATTTTGCTCAGGTCTATTAGCAGTTTGTCCATTATATACCCCAAAGGCAAACACACCATAATCACCCGAGCCTTTCCTGTTGTCATTAATGAATTGAGGATACTTTTCTCTTATTTTTTCGGGAGCCCAATAGAAAAATACACCCAAGTCCCTTTCATTTGAAACAGCACTGTTCATAGCATCATTCCGATCAAGTGGCAATCGGTTCTGGCTTGATTGCATATTTTCAAATCCATAAGGCACTTTACTTTGACCTATCCGAAACCTGAATTCATTTTTCTTATCAACACCCAAATCTATATAGGCATCCCGTAGTTGAAATATATTCTGCGTTGTACCGATGGCACTTCCAAAATCCGGTTGGATATAGAAATATACATTCTTAGAAAGATTTCCGCTGAGAATAATACGACCTCTCCTGATGGCAAAGCCGCCGCCGGCACCCCAAGAACGGTCACATTGTTCACATTTCAGATTTTCATTCGTTTCTAATAGCCGGTTATAACGTACCTGCATATACCCACGAATGGAAAATGATTCATACCAGTTTTTTTTACTGGCAGGTTTTATTGTGTCGGTTTGAATTTTTTGGGCCATCGGATTATTACATAGTAATAATGTGATGAAAACCATCACCCTTGATTTTGCCTTCACTTGTATTACCTTTTAATTGCAGCGCAAAGGTGCCGAAAACTACTGTGAGCGCAGGGAGAGTGTGTATTACCAAATTGTTAACTCTCATTAAAAAAGCCCCGCCATAATTGGCAGGGCGTTGCAATTAAAAGATAATATATGCCTTATCTCAGAGCTGTGTTTATAACCGGCCATCAGAATGATTTTACAAACACTCTTAACCGGAAACCACAAATATTTTTTTTCTGTATTAAATAAACGTTAACCCATGGTTAATTCTCTATTAATTTTTTTCATTTATTGAATATGATTTGCAGGATGTAAACTGTAAGATGAACACATAAACATGCCCTGATCACTATAATTAAATTACAAAAGCATGGATGAATAGTTGAATCAATTATTAAGCAACTGTTTAGTGTAAGTTTTATTTGAGCTCTTAACATTGGCTTAATATGCAGGTAATGTTTCCTTAACCCGCTCTTCACTTTGGGATAACATAGCAAGGGTTTCTTTGCCTCATCAAATTGATACTATGCAAATGATAAACTTGAGGAAACTAATTGCTTTATTACCCATCTTATTATTCACTCTCACATCAGCAGCACAATCACTTAAATTAAACGGCCGTGTGCTTAACCAGAGAAACGAACCTATAGCCGGGGCATCTATCGCCATATCCGGCGATGGAAAAGTGGTTGCTGCTGATGTGGAAGGAAGATTCAGCATATTACTGGACGCAACTAAAAAATACACACTCACTATTACTGCTGTAGGTTATCAAAGCAAGGCGGTTGATGAAGTAGATGTAAAGACAGGAGATGATAACATACTCACCATTATCATGAACCTGGCTGCAAAGGAAGGAACCGAGATCATCATCCGCAGTACTGCACGAAGAGAAAACACAACCGGTCTGTTAAGTTTTCAACGCAACAATACTTCCTTATCAAGTGGTCTTTCAGCCGATTTTATACGCCGCACACCAGATAAGAACACAGGTGAAGTATTAAAACGTGTGAGTGGTGCATCTATCCAGGATAATAAGTTTGTGATTATCCGTGGTTTGAGCGATCGTTACAACCAGGCACTCATCAATGGGGCACAATTACCTTCTTCTGAGCCGGATAAAAAGGCTTTTTCTTTCGATGTTATTCCTTCCCTGTTAATTGATAACATTATCATCAACAAAACTGCAACGCCCGATTTAACGGGTGAGTTTGCAGGTGGTCTTGTACAGATTACCACAAAAGATATCCCAACAAAAAATTCGTTGGTTATTGGAATAGGATTAGGCTTCAATACACAATCTGTTTTTAATGATTTTATAAGTAACGAACGTGGACAAAATGATTGGCTAGGTTTTGATGACAGAAGAGGTCTTCCGGCCGCATACCCCAAAAAATATAGTGCATTTAATGCCTTACCTCAACAGCAAAGATTGGCAGTAGCTCAATCGTTTAGGGATGATGTTTGGGGTGAGAAAATATCAACAGCGGGGCCAATTCAATCCTATAACCTTACATGGGCCAATGCGGTAAGAAGCGAAAAAGGCGGTGCCTTTGGTTCAATTATAGGAGTTACCTACAGAAACTCTAAAACATTATTCAACGCTTCTAAAACCTTTTTAGAAAATAACGGACAAAATATAACATTCGATTACATTGACAAGCAGAATAAATACAGTACTAATATAGGGGCCATTGCAAATTTTGCATGGGCAAAGAAGAAACATAAAATAGCACTTAAGAATTTATTTAATCAACTGTTAGAAGACAATTATTATGTACGTTCAGGTATGAATGAAAACCCTTCTTATGTGGAGCTCCGATCTTCTTATTTTAATCAACGTAGTTTGCTTTCCTCACAAATAGAAGGTACGCATACCTTCTGGAGTAATTTTAAATTGTTGTGGAATGTTAACTATTCTTATAACCATAAAGAACAGCCGGATTTAAGAGTTATTTCTTATCTCTCTGATGTTGCAAGAACAACTCCTTTAGTTGTTAACTTGCGGGGAAATAATACCAACCGTTTTTACAGTAATTTAACTGATCATGCCGCTGGGTACAATGCTTCTTTAGCTTATGATTTTAAAATTGGCGATCAGAAACAAACCATAAAAATTGGTGGCAACTCAACTGTTCGATTCAGGGATTTCAGTGCAATCATTTTTGGTTACGAAGAACCTTCAGATCAATCTTTAACTAAGTTACCTTTCGATCGTATTTTTTCTAATGCAAATATTAAGACCAACGGATTTGAATTAAGTACTGATCTTCAAAACCCATCTGATAAATATTATGGTATTTCTGCTTTGTCTGCAGGGTTTATCATGTTCGATAACAAGATTGCAGATAAGTGGAGAATTGTTTGGGGTTCAAGAGTTGAAAACTTTGAGCAATTCCTCAAATCAAATAAACAGGGAAGCGATAAAGCAGTTGTTGTAAATACAGATAAACTCGATATCCTTCCCTCCATCAATATTACATTCAATCCCAACAACAAATCAAATATCCGTTTGGCAGGATCAAGAACTGTTGCAAGACCTGAGTTCAGAGAAATTGCTGAGTTTGCTTTTTTCGACTTTGAACAAATTGCTTCAACAAAGGGGTCATCCAATTTAAAAAGAAGCAGCATCATCAATGCTGATGTGAGATACGAATGGTATCCGAAAGCCGGCGAAGTAATTTCAGCAGGTGTGTTTTATAAAAACTTTACTGATCCGATTGAGTTACGCCTTTCAAGCAGCAGTGCATCAACACGTCGTGAATATGTTTTCCAGAATGCTAAAACCGCCATTTTGTACGGAACAGAAATTGAATTCAGAAAAAGTCTTTCCTTCTTTTCAAAAAATACAAGCTGGTTAGAGCGGTTTTATTTTACAGGGAATGTTTCAATCATTTTTTCTGAAGTAACATTAGATGGTCTTGATCAATCGGGTAATCCATTGCCTCCTTTAAAGCGCCCACTACAAGGACAATCTCCTTATCTCATTAACGCAGGCTTTCAATACGATGCTGAATCAGGAACAGGAGTTTCATTGTTGTATAACAGAATTGGTCAACGTCTTTCTTTAGTGGGAAATACGTCTATACCTGATATTTATGAACGTCCACGTAATTTACTCGATTTTCAGGTTTCACAAAAAATATTAAGGCGTAAAGGCGAAGTAAAGCTTACTGTGAGTGATTTATTTAATCAGTCAATTTTAACATACGCAAACACAAACAGTAAATCGGCTTACGAAAGTAATACAGACTGGATATTCAGTTCTTACAAGCCGGGCACAACATTTACAGTATCATTTACATACGATTTTGATTTAAAAGGAAAATAAAAATTACAAAAGAAAACGAATATGAAACAGATTTTTTGGTCATTAGCAGTTTTAATAATCATCGGCTTTAGTGCTTGTATAAAAGTAAATCTTGATGATTCTGTTACCAATAACGGAAGTACTACTCCTGTAGGAACAACCTTGCAGGATAGAATCATCAGTTCAAAAGTACTTACGGGCAATATTAATGAGAACGTTGAACTTCCGAAAGGAAAGTACACGTTAAAAGGGTATGTGTATGTAAACAACCGTGCACGTTTAACCTTTGCAGCAGGTAGTGTTATTGTTGGTGATACAATTAGTAAAGGTGCTTTAATTATTGAGCAGAATTCCCGTTTAATTGCGGATGGCACTTTAACCGAACCAATCATCTTTACGTCAGGCAAAGCTCCCGGAAGCCGTAAGCCAGGCGATTGGGGTGGTATTGCTATTGCAGGTAATGCGCCAACCAACCGTACAACTCCCCCGTTATTAGAAGGTGGTATTAATGCTGTATATGGTGGTAGTCTTGCTAATGACAACAGCGGTATTCTCCGTTATGTGCGTATTGAATTTGCAGGTATTGCATCTGATCCTAACTCCGAAATCAATGGTCTTACATTAGGTGGTGTTGGTAGTGGCACTGTTATTGAAAATGTGCAGGTGTCTTACGGTAACGACGATGCATATGAATTTTTTGGTGGTACTGTTAACTGTAAAAACCTGATTGCCTTTGCAACTGCTGATGATGATTTTGATTTTGATTTCGGATATATTGGCCGCATTCAATTTGCTGTTTCTCTTCGTGATCCTTTATTTGTTGACGGTGGTGATGCCGGTAATGGTATTGAGTGTGATAATGATGCTACAGGTACAGTTGCTTCTCCACGTACACGCCCCCAGTTGAGCAACTTTACTTTTGTTGGTCCTAACGGGGCAAGCGGCACATTGGCAAACCATAACTTTACAACACGTTTTCGTCGTTCTACACAGTTCTCTTTAACCAATTCAGTTTTGATTGGCTACCAGAAAGCCGGCTTCCAGTTTGAAAGTGATTCAACTGCAGCTGCTTATATTGATGGTCGCTCACGTTTCCGTCATAACCTGGTGCATGGTGTTGTTGAACCATATAAAGTAAGCAGCACTTCGCTTATTAATGCTGCTGGTGTACAGGCAAAAGCAGAAGGTGTTGACAGTTGTACAACTTATGCAAGTGCAAATGATGTTATGTTAGAAAACCCGTTCAATCTTGCTGCTCCTAACTTTTTACCTAAAGCAGGTAGCCCAGCTTTAACAGGTGCAAGTTTCTTTGGTTTAACAGGGTATACTGTTACTACTTACCGTGGTGCATTTGGTACTGTTAACTGGATGACAGGCTGGACAAGCTTTACACCACAAACAAACGTGTACTAAAATATATTACTCGAAAGAGTGAAGGATTTCCTTAAGCAAGTATCCTCTATTCCGCCTCCTGTTCTCAGGGGGCGTTTTTATTTTTTGTGAAAGGGAAAAGATAAAAAGAAAGTAGTATAAAAATTGCCTGTAGCAAGAAGTGAAAATCTTTTGTAGAACAAATAACAATTAATCAACGCTGGGGTAATGGTTTGGTAAAGCAGCAGTTTCATATTTGTGTATTGCTGGTAGAAAAATCTTTTTAACAGCATAGCAATCAGGATTCATTTTCTCATGACTTGACTGGGTCCACCGTCCCGATTCTTCGGGATGGTTTTTTATTTTAAGGCTTAGTTTTCTGTTTTATCTTTTCTTACCTGGAGTGTAAAACCAAACGTAGTTCCAATATCAAGCCGGCTGCGTACATGCATCATCTGTCCATGTGCTTCAATAATATGCTTGCAGATAGAAAGGCCCAGCCCACTGCCTCCTTCTTTTCTGCTGCGGGCAAGATCAGTACGGTAAAAACGTTCAAAGATCCTGGTGAGGTGTTCTTCTGCAATACCATAACCATCATCGCTGATTTCTATGAGCACATCATCATCATGTGTTTTATAAGCACTGAAAGTAATATTGCCGTTTTGTTTACCATATTTTAATGCATTATCAACAAGGTTAATAAAAAGCATCCTGATCTTTTCTTTATCTGCATAAACGGTAATGGGTAATTCACATCCTTTCTTGATGGATGTTTTAATAAACTTATCTGCTGCTTTTATGGAAAGACTGTCAAACACTTCATTCACCAGGTCCTGGATTACAAAGTTTTCTTTGTACAATAATTGTTCACCGCTTTCTAATTTAGAGATCTCATCTAAATCATCAACCAGGTTTACCAGCCTGTCGATGTTTTTTGACGTGTTGAGTAAAAATTTTTTGGCTACCTCTTCTTTGTGCATGGCACCGCTGAGTAAGGTGTCAACATAACCCTGCAGGGCAAAAATGGGTGTCTTTAATTCATGACTCAGATTTTGTAAAAATTCTTTGCGGTATTGTTCATTCTGTTTCAGTATCTCGATCTCCTGCTTTTTTTGTTCGGCCCATTTTTCCACTTCAGCACTTACTTCCAGCAAACTTTTTTCAGGCAATACCGATTTATTAAAAAATTCTTCCCGCTTGGTGGCCTTTGTTTGTGAAATGAATTTATAAATGAGCTTAATATGGCGGTAAATAAAACGTTCGGTAAAATAACGGATGAGTAAATAACTGATGATGAACAGCACCAAAAAAGTAATAACTGCAACCCACCAGCTATTTATAAAAAAATAATTGGCAATTCCAACCAGCAGAGAAATGGTAAACGCATTAATGGCAGCTACCTGTATTGGATTGAGTTGACGGGAATTGAACATGATGCTTTGCAAAAATTTATGCAGGCGAAGTTACTACTACACAAACGATTTATGTTACATTAATCATGCAGGCAGAGAGGAACAGGAAAGAGAAAAAATTCATTAAGCGGCACTTAACTCAAACTTATATCCAACTCCTTTTACTGTGGTAATACAATCAATATCTAATTTTTGCCTGATCTTGCGGATGTGCACATCAATGGTACGATCGCCAACAATTACATCGGCGCCCCAAACCTGGCTTAATATCTCATGCCGCAGAAATACACGTCCGGGCTTAGAAGCCAGTAAAGCCAGCAGTTCAAATTCTTTTTTGGCCAGGATAATTTCCTGTCCTTTATGTCTTATGAGGAATTGTTCTTTGTCAATTTGCAAATCGCCCACTTTAATCACTGTTTCATCGCCACGGAAAGTACGGCGGAACAATGCATTCACCCGGCTGATGAGTACTTTGGGGCTGATGGGTTTGTTTACATAATCATCGGCACCCATTTCCAGGCCTTTCACATGGCTGCTTTCATCATTGAGTGCAGTTAAGATAATAATCAACGTATTTGTAAACTGGGGTTGTGCCCTCAGTATCTGGCATACTTCCATACCCGTTTTGCGGGGCATCATTACATCTAATATAATGAGATCGGGATGTTGCTGTTTAGCGATGAAGACAGCTTCGTCACCATCCTTTGCTTTTAGAACGGTATGTCCTTCGGCAGTTAGATTGTATTCAAGAATCTCAAGAATGTCCGGCTCATCGTCGGCAATCAGAATTTTTTTTCCTTTTGGTTCCATGACTTGCTGCAAATTTAGATGCCTGATTCCATGCACGGTGATTCATAATATTATAAAATTGTTAACGAGTTTTTGAGGTTTGGGCCTGTTTTTGCCTGCAACCCTGTAAAGCTCAAAGTGTTCTTATTGGAAATTTGAAGTTAATTTTGTTCCCGATGATTAAAAATATCTTCCCCTTTATACTTACATTGTTTGTTTCAGTTGCTTCTGCTCAAAACCGAATTTCATTCGATACAGGGAAGATAACCATTCCCATGACGAGGGTTATTTGGCACGACAATATTGATAAGGAGCAAAAAAGAACCGACCGGGTTGATGGGAAGATTGATCAGTTTCTCAAGCTCAGCAATAATGATGATCTCAATATTCAGATCACCGATGTGATTATACGGAAGATTGATGTGCTGCAGGAAGATATTGAACGGATGGATGCCGATAATAACTTTAAGATCGGTTATCTGAGATCAGTAAGAGAACTATTGCAGGCTATTGCATTGCAGGCCAAGCAAAAAGATATTCCGCCACTTATTCCACAAATCTTTACCAGCTATGAAGAATGTATGCGCAGGCAAAATGCGGGACAAAGTATCTTACCCGTATTTCAGCAATTGCCTTACCAGGCAGCTGAGTTGTTAGCAAAAGTTTTTGCACAAAATGCAGAAATGGGTGAAGTAAAAAAGATTGTGTTTTTGAAAAAGACCCACATCAATCCAACTTTTATTATGCCGGGTATTGAGGCCTTCCAGAACGAATCCTTTGCAGATAGCCTGGTATTAATTGCTGCCGATAAAGTTCCATTGGATGTGTACAGTTATGCGCAGGCTGTAAAAACACCTGCTGCAAGAATCATCCGCCGCAATACCAATCCCAAAGTTCAAACCATTGCCAAATTGAGCAGTATCATGAATGGTACACTCTACCTTCCTTTTTTGGATGAACTGCTGAATAATCAAGTAACCATCGATGAAATAAAAGCAGTGGTGGAAAATGAACTGGCTTATTATAAATTACTGGTAAAAACACAAATCAAATATCATAACCGCCTTGCAACAGGCGATACACCGGTTCTTGCAGCTGTATTGTATCAAATGCTTGAGCGCAAGGCTACCGATGCATTTGTAAATGTGATGAATGATCTGCACGATGCATCTGATCCGGTACGAATGCGTGTTTCTGATCCTTTAAGTTCGCAGGAAATTTATTACCTGATTGTTACAACAGAAGAAGTGATTTACACAAGCACTTATACAAAGTTGTACGACCGGATGATGAATCGTTTCCCTGGCAGAAGAAGTGATTCATTGTTGATGACAGTGCATCTGGATAAGTTTAAGAAGTTCATCAAAATGGCGGCCAATTATAACCGGCTCGATGACTTTTTAAAATCAATGCCTGAACTGCATAGCAATCAATTAATGTATGCATTTGTCAACGGATTACAGAAAACTAACTCATTGGAAGATGCAGTGGATGTGGCGGATAGTTATGGCAGTATTAATAATGTTGATTTACAGAATTTTCTCAAAGTGCAGGTGAAGTTGAATTATGAAACAAGTTTGAAAAACAAAGACAGGAAGGGGGAGGTGATCTATAACATCTTACTCACTTTATTTAAATCGGCTGCTGATACTTCCATGAACCTGTCAGCCATTCTTGGTATTCCACCTGTTTATAAAGTTGACTTTAACAGTATTGCAGATGACAGCGGACATGTAGTTCAACATGTATTTTTTTATGGCGATGAAGATGGTGTATCATCGTATCGCAATTTCATGGGTTTGTTTAATGGTAAGCCAGAGTGGAAAGTTGTAACCGGAAAAGAATGGGTAACCATCAATTCAACAAAAGGCAAGCCATATACCATCTATGCGAATCTCCCATTGGATTATAAACAGGATCTTGATCAACTGGCGCAGCAACATTTAATTGAGTACCTAACAAAATATAATATCAATCCTACATTTGTAGTGCACCGTGGGCACAGTTATCATTTAAAATATACTATTCAGCAAATGCTGCCTTCATCAAGGATCGTTATGCTGGGTTCCTGTGGCGGATATCAGAACCTGGCTAAAATTTTAAATGTAAATGAAGATGCCCATATTATTTCCACCAAACAGGTTGGTAGTTATTCAGTGAATGAACCCATTCTCCGTGCATTGAATGAAGTAATCCGAAACGGAAAAAATATTGAATGGATTCCCATCTGGCAACAAATCACCAATTCTGTAAAAGGCGATCCCAAAGCCAATGAGTTGATGAAAGATTATGTACCACCACATAAAAACCTGGGTGCCATTTTTATTAAAGCATACCGTAAGGCAACGGGTGAAATGTAAGGCTGTAAGAAATCATTTATCTTACCGCTGCTTTGAACCAATCAATACCACAAGCAAACTCTTTTTCAGCTAAGCAAATTGCCAATGCAGTTTACCTTGCCGTGATTGTTTTTTTTACTTACGCTTCTATTTTTGCTTTTCGTAAACCATTTACTGTTGCCACCTTTGAAGGTTTGAAGTATTGGAATGTATCGTATCAAACCTTGCTCATCATCAGCCAGGTGCTTGGTTATATGCTGAGCAAATTTTACGGCATTAAATTTATATCTGAACTACAGCGGCATAAGCGATGGAAAACAAGCCTGCTGATGGTGGGCGTTGCATGGTTAAGTTTATTATTATTTGCTCTTGTTCCGGCACCATGGGGTATGCTTTGTTTTTTTGTGAATGGATTTACACTTGGTTTTATGTGGGGTGTTGTATTCAGTTATGTGGAAGGAAGAAGAGCAACTGACTTTATTGGAGTAGTACTGGCCGTTAGTTTTATTTTTGCAGGCGGCTTTAGCCGTAGTGTTGGTAAATGGCTCTTATTGAATTGGAATGTTACTGAATATTGGATGCCATTTGCAACAGCTTCTTTGTTTGCAGGCCCACTGATCTTGTTTTATATTTTTTTGGAGAAATCGCCATTACCCGATACTGCTGATGTTGCAGAAAGAACCATCCGTTTGCCAATGAATCAGCCGGAACGGAAATTTTTTTTGAAACAATTTCGCTTTGGTGTTATTGCATTCGTCATCATTTATTTACTGCTTACCATCATGCGTGACCTGCGTGATAATTACATGGCCAATATGTGGAATGAGTTGGGTTATGCAAAAAATGCTGCCGTATTTGCAAAAACCGAAACGATTACTTCACTTGTTATACTGGCATTCATTGGCATGATGGTTTTTGTGCGAAAAAACATAAAGGCTTTCCGTATTATTCATCTGTTATTGATGCTTGGTTTTACAGTTGCAGGTGTTGCTTCCTTGTTATTTACAAAGGGATTGATCAGTGGAGCAAGTTGGATGCAGTTTACAGGGCTGGGCTTGTACATAGCGTATGTTCTATTCAATAGTGTTTTCTTTGAAAGGTTGCTTGCTGCTTTCAGTATTGCCGGCAATGTTGGCTTTTTAATTTATGTGGCAGATGCATGGGGCTACCTGGGAAGTATTACCGTCATGTTATCAAAAGAATTATTTAGGCTGCAACTCAACTGGGTTTCTTTTTATTCGCAATTGGTCATCGTCTTTGCTTTAATTGGAATTGTTGCCAGCGTGTTTTCACTTTTGTACTTTAATCAGAAACATCGTTCACATAAAACCCCCTGAACCCCGCCATTCATCCTTTTTACTTTCCATTAAGACGAAGCATGGATACAGCAGCATGAAAGCATTTAACTTTACCAAAAACAGGAATTGGTTTTGGAACAACAAGCAAAGAAAAAAAGTCTGTTCGATTTTCGTTTACTCAGCAGGATCATCAGTTATGCTTCTCCCTACAAGAGAAGATTTAACGGTTCTTTCATCTTAGCCATTGTGTTGGCCATTATGGCCCCTGTTCGCCCATGGCTCATCAATACAACCGTCAATGATTATATTCAACATAATCTTGCTGAGATGGTCATTCGGATTACCATTTTCCAGGTGCTGTTAATCATTATTGAAACCGTGCTGCGCTTTTTCTTTTCTTATTTTACTTCATGGCTGGGGCAGGCAGTTGTTAGAGATCTGCGGGTGAGTGTGTTTCAAAAAATTCTTGGGTTGAATCTCCGCCAATTTGATCAAACACCAATTGGAACATTAACTACACGAACCGTGAATGATATTGAAACCATCAGCGATGTGTTTGCAGAAGGGTTTATTCCTATACTTGCGGATTTTTTGACCATTATTGCAGTGCTGTTCACGATGTTTTATATCAACTGGCAGTTGACCCTGATTTGTTTGATACCATTTCCCTTTCTCATTTTAGCTACTTATTATTTTAAAGAAACAGTAAACAAAAGTTTTCACCGGGTTAGAAATGCTGTTGCGGCATTGAATGCTTTTGTGCAAGAGCATATACAGGGAATGCATGTAGTACAAGCTTTTGCAGTGGAAGAAAAGGAGTTTAACAAATTCAGAAGGATCAACAAAGATCATAGGAATGCCAACATCAAAGCCATTTTTGCTTATTCTGTTTTTTTTCCTGTTGTAGAAATTATTTTAGCTATCTCTCTTGGTTTGCTTGTTTGGTTTGGTGCAGGGCAAGCAGTTTCAACTACCAATGGTGAAGCGGCAAAGATGGCTGGCGAAATCATGGCCTTTATTATTTTACTCAACCTGCTTTTTCGTCCGTTACGTTTCATTGCAGATAAATTCAATGTGCTGCAAATGGGAATGGTGGCAAGCGAACGGGTTTTTAAAGTGCTTGACAATAAAGATGAAATCGGTCTTTCTAATGCAAATGCATATCATCCAATTGAAGCAGTGCCGGGCAAAATCGAATTCGATCATGTATGGTTTGCATATACAGAAGAGAACTGGGTGTTGAAAAATATTTCCTTTACAGTTATGCCGGGAGAAACCATTGCATTGGTTGGGCATACCGGAAGTGGTAAGACCTCCATCATCAGTTTGCTGAATCGTTTGTATCATATACAGAAAGGAGCCATTAAAATTGATGATGTAAAAATTGAAGATTATCATCTTGAAGCATTGCGTAATAAAATTGGAGTGGTATTACAGGATGTGTTTTTGTTTGCAGGCAGCATCACAGAAAATGTAACACTTCGCAACAATGCTATTGAAAAAGAAAAAGTAATAGAAGCTGCGAAACTCATCGGGATACATGATTTCATTATGCGGCTTCCCGGTAATTATGATTTTAATGTAATGGAACGTGGCGCAACCATGAGCCAGGGTCAAAGGCAATTACTGAGTTTTATCCGGGCATTGTTGTTTAATCCGTCTATTTTAATTTTGGATGAAGCCACTTCATCCGTTGATACAGAAACGGAGCAAATGATTCAAAATGCCATTGATAAGTTGATTGAAGGAAGAACATCCATTGTTATTGCACATCGCTTGTCAACCATTCGAAAAGCCGATAAAATTATTGTGTTGGATAAGGGTGAGATCAAAGAAACGGGTACACACCAGGAACTGCTTATGCTGGGCGGTTACTATGCAAGGCTGCATGAGATGCAATTTGCCAAAGCGGTGGTATAGTAAATGATAGAAATACAGGGATTTTTTTTAACTTGCAGGTAGTGTGGAAAAAAATATACGATACCAATTCAGAGCTCTCTATTCTCAATGAAGAGTTTATTCCTTATTCAAGACAGGAAGAATATGAAACGGCCCGCAGGCGAGAAGCTATTCTGATGTCAGATGAAGAAAAGTTCAGAATGTTCTGTCGCATGATGCGCATTGGAAAAATGCATGCTTCTGCAAAAATTACCCATAAGAAACTGGTTGAGTAAATAAAAGATTTATGGATATCTATGATGATGATCTTCTCAGTTTTTGGCAAGCACTCAATAAAAATCAGGTAAAATATATAATGGTAGGCGGTTTTGCCGTCAATATGCATGGATATATCAGGGCAACAAAAGATGCCGTTATGTGGATCAATGATTCTTCTGAAAACAGAAAAAACCTGCGGCAGACTTTCATAGAATTAAATTATGGCGACTTTGAATCTCTGGAAACAATGCAATTTATTCCGGGGTGGTGAGAGTTTTGTATCGGTGGCGGAATTGTGTTAGATATTACGACTGGTATGAAAGGTTTAGAAGCCTATTCATTTGATCAATGTTTAAAAGTAGCTTCTGTTGCTGATCTCAAGGGGGTGCTTGTGCCCTTTCTTCATATCAATCAATTATTAGCCAATAAAAAAGCTGTTGCCCGTTCAAAGGATCAAATTGATATTATAGCTCTGGAAAAAATAATCGAAGAGCGAAGTAATATGGGTCTCGATTAACCTGAACAACTTTTTTCTACTTTCGCACAGGCTTTTCCCTTTTTTTCACCCATCGCTCCTTATCTTTGCGGCAAATTTGGGAAAAAGCATGGAGTTAAAAAGCATCAAATCCTTATTGGCATTGGTTTTCAGCGGATTTCTATTAGTGGCCGCACAGGGTGCTTTTGCGCAGCATGAGACGCCTGAACAGGTAGGCAATGATTCTGCTCAACATGCCCCAAAAAAAGAAGGCTTTGATGCCAAAGAAGTGATCTTCGGCCATATCATGGATGCCCATGAATTTCATTTTGTTGATTATAAAGGAAGCGATGGTAAAGAACATGCAGTTACCATTCCGCTCCCTGTAATTTTATATTCCTCTAAAAAAGGGTTGACTGTTTTCTCTTCTTCACATTTTGAACATGGGCATGCTGAATACCAAGGGTATAAACTTGTAAAAGAAACCATTGGTGAAAAAATTGTGTCAACTGATGCTGCAGAAACGGTTTATGATTTTTCTTTAACCCGCAACGTAGTGCAGATGATGCTTGCCCTTGCTTTTCTGGTTTGGTTGCTTATCAGCATTGCCAATGCTTATGCAAAAGGATTGGGTGTTACAACTGCTCCAAAGGGCAAACAAAATTTAATGGAACCCATCATTACATTTGTAAGAGATGAGGTGGCTATTCCAAACCTTGGTCATAAGGCAATGAAATACCTGCCTTACTTACTCACTGTATTCTTTTTCATCCTCATCAATAATATCATTGGGTTAATACCGGGTACGGCGAATGTAACCGGCAATATTGCTTTTACAGCTGTGCTTGGTTTAATTTCTTTTGTTGTTATTCTTGCAAGCTCAAACAAACATTATTGGCTGCACATTTTTAATCCACCGGGAGTTCCATTGGGTGTTAAGTTCATTCTTGTTCCTGTAGAATTTTTAAGTGTGTTCATCAAACCATTTGCATTGATCATTCGTTTGTTTGCCAATATGGTAGCCGGTCACATTATTATCATTTGTTTGATTTCACTCATTTTCATTTTTGCTCAATTGAACCAGTACGCTGGTTGGGGAGCTTCTCCTTTAGCAATTGGCTTTACCATATTTATTTATTTTATTGAAGTGTTAGTTGCTTTTTTACAAGCATTCATCTTTACCGTGCTTACTGCCGTGTTTATAGGCCAGGCATTGGAAGGAGATCATAGCCATGAAGAAGGAGCAGCGCATCATTAATTCTTTTTTTTAATCAGATAAATTCACAATTATGCATGTTATTTTATTAGATGCGTTGGCAAATGCCGGTGGTGCTGTAGGCGCTGGTTTAGCAGCTATTGGTGCAGGTATCGGTATTGGCCAGATTGGTAAAGGTGCGTTGGAATCAATTGCACGTCAACCAGAAGCTTCTAACGATATCCGTGCAAACATGATCCTTACTGCGGCACTTGTAGAAGGAGCAGCATTGTTTGCTATTATCGTGGGCTTTCTTGCAATGGTTTTATAATCATTGCCGCACAAAACAATTTACTGCATCCGAAGTACAGGACGGAGGATGCAGTATTTTTAAAACTTATCTGAACTTATTTAAATACAGAATATGAATTTACTTACTCCCGGCTTAGGCTTATTGGTCTGGACATTACTGGCTTTCTTAATTGTATTTTTTCTGTTGAAAAAATACGCATGGCCGGCTATCATTAAGGGGTTAACCGAAAGAGAAAAGGGAATTGCCGAAGCATTGGAAACAGCGGAAAAAGTAAGGGCAGAAATGGCACATTTGAAAAATGAAAATGAAGCTTTATTGGCAAAGGCCCGTGAAGAAAGATCACAGTTGCTGAAAGAAGCCCGTGAAACAAGAGATAAGATTGTAGGCGAAGCAAAAGATCTTGCAAAAGCAGAAGCCAATAAAATTATTATAGAAGCACAGGCTGCCATCACCCAGCAAAAAATGGCTGCGTTGACTGATGTAAAAAATCAAGTTGGTAATCTTGTAATTGAAGTAAGTGAAAAAGTATTGCGTCGTGAGCTGGCAAATAGAGCCGATCAGGAAGCATATATCAATTCATTAGCTGAAGTAGTAAAACTGAATTAAGAACGTAAGCTGTATGGTATAAGGTTTAAGGCTTAAAGCCATATAACCTTTAACCCGAAACCTTTAGCCGTAATAAATTATGCAGAATCCAAGAGTAGCAGGTCGTTATGCAAAATCACTGGTAGTGCTTGCACAGGAGCAAAATCAGTTTGAAATTGTATACGCTGATATGAAGTATTTACAGGAGCTCTGTAAGCTTAGCAGAGATTTTGCCAATCTGTTGCGCAGCCCGGTGATCAAAGGAGATACCAAGGAAAAGATTGTTGCACAGGTGCTGGGGAAAAATGTGGGATCACTTTCATCAGCCTTTATACATTTGCTCATTAAAAAAGGCCGTGAAAAAAATCTTCCTGAAATTGCTTTTTCATTTATTGAACAATACAATGAAATCAAAGAGATTCATATTGTTAAACTCGTCACTGCTGAACCGGCAAGTGATGAATTGAAAACTTCCATCATCGATAAAATTAAAAAGACAACCACACTAAAGAATATTGAACTTGTGGCCGAAGTGAATACTTCCATTATAGGAGGCTTTCAACTGGAGTACAATGGTAATTTGGTTGATGCAAGTGTAGCAAGAGATTTGCGGGATATACAAAAGCAGTTTGAGAAAAATATATACATCAGAAATATTCGATAATAAATTTTCTAAAAAATAAAGCGTCATGGCAGATATTAAACCGGATGAGATTTCAGCGATACTTCGCCAGCAGTTAAGCAATTTCAATGTTGGTGCTGATTTGGAAGAAGTAGGTACCGTATTACAGGTGGGTGATGGTATTGCCCGTGTATATGGATTGAATAATGTTGGGTATGGTGAACTGGTAGAATTTGAAAGCGGTGTTCGTGCCATTGCTTTGAACTTGGAAGAAGATAATGTAGGTGTGGTGTTGATGGGTGAAGGAAAAAATATTAAAGAAGGTTCAAAAGTTCGTCGTACCAATCAAATCGCTTCTATCAAAGTAGGTGAAGGTATGAGCGGCCGTGTCATTAATGTATTGGGTGAACCTATTGATGGAAAAGGACCTCTTGTTGGTGATTTATATGAAATGCCATTGGAACGTAAAGCACCGGGTGTAATCTTCCGTGAGCCGGTAAAAGAACCATTACAAACAGGAATCAAATCAATTGATGCCATGATTCCTATTGGCCGGGGTCAGCGTGAATTGATTATTGGTGATCGCCAAACAGGTAAAACAGCCATTGCTGTTGATACCATCATCAATCAAAAAGAATTTTACGAAGCAGGCAAGCCAGTATATTGTATTTATGTAGCCATTGGACAGAAGGCATCAACCATTGCAGGTGTTATGAAAACACTGGAAGATCATGATGCCATGAAGTTTACAACCATTGTTGCAGCTTCTGCAAGTGATCCTGCACCTCAGCAGTTCTTTGCCCCATATGCGGGTGCTGCTATTGGTGAATTCTTCCGTGATACAGGACGTCCTGCATTAATTATTTATGATGATCTTTCAAAACAGGCAGTAGCTTATCGTGAAGTATCATTGTTACTTCGTCGTCCTCCGGGTCGTGAAGCATACCCCGGTGATGTGTTTTATTTGCACAGTCGTTTATTAGAGCGTGCAGCTAAAGTAATTGGTGATGACAGTGTAGCAAGAAATATGAATGATGTTCCTGACAGCATTAAACATTTAGTAAAAGGCGGTGGTTCATTAACGGCTTTGCCCATTATTGAAACACAGGCAGGTGACGTATCTGCATACATTCCAACAAATGTAATTTCAATTACGGATGGTCAAATATTTCTTGAAGGTAACTTGTTTAATGCCGGCATCCGTCCGGCGATTAACGTAGGTATCTCCGTTAGTCGTGTGGGTGGTAATGCACAGATCAAGTCAATGAAAAAAGTTGCCGGTACTTTAAAATTAGATCAGGCATTGTACCGTGAACTGGAAGCCTTTTCTAAGTTTGGTGGTGATATGGATGCAGCAACCAAATCTGTTATTGACAAAGGAGCCCGCAACGTTGAGATTTTGAAACAAGCCCAATACTCACCTTTTGCTGTTGAAAAACAGGTAGCCATTATTTATCTCGGAACAAATGGATTGTTGAATGCAGTTCCTGTAAAAAGGATTAAAGAGTTTGAAGAACAATTCTTACATGAAATGGAAACCAAATTTCCTGATGTATTAGCTGAGTTTAAAAAAGGAGCCTTACCAGAAGAGGGGATTAAGAAAATGGTGGAGTTGGCAAATAATTTAATCAAACAGTTTAAAGCATAAACAGGAGTTATAATATTTCAAAAGGGAAGGTTGTACAACCTTCCCTTTTTATTTTAAATTGAATCAGGATCAGTATAATTTTTTTTTCATTAAAACATGTGGAATGGTTAGTTGAACAAACTCATTTCCTTCTACTTTATACCCCTGCTTTTCAAAAAACGAAACAGTTGCTTTGCGTGAATGCATCATAATGATTTTATAACGACGGTCACGGGCAAGATTCTCTGCAAAATTCATCAGCGAAGCACCGATTCCCTTTCCCTGTAAATTATTCTGTACAGCCATTTGCCTCAATCGGATAACTGCTGCATCAATATGGGTTAAAAAACAGCAACCCAACATCTTTTCATCCTCAAAAGCAGCAATAAGAATATCGTTTTTTTCAAGTTCTAATTCTTCAGGAGTAAATTTCAACCCAAGTGGTTTGCGCAAAATTTCATACCGCAAATTAATCATTTGCTGATGTTCCGGAGTTCCATAATCTATTTGTTTCAACGCCATAAGCAGAATTAATGCATGATGGACAAGTTACATTTTTTTGTGTAAAAACAAACAGTTGTTATATGATAGCTGCTCCTTTCAAAAAAGTGTAAATCATGATTATTTTAAAGTCATCTATTTATTCCATTTGAACTGGCTGAAAATGAGTGCTTTCAGACAATTTTCATTAACCGCTTGCTAATTGTTTAAAAACTCTATTTTTGCAACCTGTAACCAAATTATTACGACAATGTCAGACATCGCAGCAAGAGTAAAAAAAATCATCGTAGACAAGTTAGGTGTTGAAGAAACAGAGGTTAATCCTGAAGCTTCTTTTACAAATGATTTAGGAGCTGATTCTTTAGACACAGTTGAACTCATTATGGAATTTGAAAAAGAGTTCAACATTTCTATCCCTGATGAACAAGCGGAAACCATCACAACCGTTGGTCAGGCAGTGGCTTATTTAGAAGAACACGCTAAGTAATTAAATACCGCCCCAAGCGGTACAAACCTTTCTTTTTACCAGGCAACTTATGCAACTCAAACGAGTAGTAGTTACCGGAATTGGTGCCCTTACACCATTAGGCAAAACTCTTGAACAATATTGGGAGGGACTGGTTAATGGTGTATCCGGCGCTGATTTCATCCAACAATTTGATTGCAGTAAATTCAAAACAAGATTTGCCTGTGAGGTAAAAGATTTTGAACCTACTGCCTATCTTGATCGTAAGGAAGCCCGCAAAATTGATCGCTTTACCCAGTTTGCTTTAATTGTTAGTGATGAGGCAGTGAAAGATGCCGGTATCACAAAGGGCAATGTTGATCCTGACAGGGTAGGTGTAATTTTTGCAAGCGGTATTGGCGGGTTAATTACATTCCAGGAAGAGGTAGTAAACTTTGCTCAGGGAGATGGTACCCCCCGTTTCAATCCTTTCTTTATCCCCAAAATGATTTTGGACATTGCGGCTGGACAAATCTCTATGCGTCATGGTTTCAGGGGTCCAAACTTTGCAGTTGTTTCTGCCTGTGCATCCTCAACCAATGCCATTATTGATGCGTATGATAATATTCGCCTTGGTAAGGCTGATATTGTTTTAACCGGTGGTAGCGAAGCGGTTGTTAGTGCTGCCGGAGTTGGTGGTTTTAATGCTATGAAAGCATTGAGCGAACGCAATGACGATCCTACAACAGCAAGCCGGCCATTTGATAAAGACCGTGATGGATTTGTAATGGGCGAGGGTGCGGGTATGCTGATATTAGAAGATCTTGAACATGCACTAAAACGCGGCGCAAAAATTTATTGTGAAATAGCTGGTGGCGGTGCTACAGCCGATGCACATCATATCACAGCTCCGCATCCGGAAGGACTGGGTGCTAATAATGTAATGAAAGTGGCTTTAAAAGATGCCGGCATGCAGGCATCTGATATTGACTATATTAATGTGCACGGTACTTCAACACCGTTGGGCGATATAGCTGAAACCAAAGCAATATTAAAAGTATTTGGTGAGCATGCTTATCATCTCAATATCAGCTCTACCAAATCAATGACAGGTCATTGTCTTGGGGCAGCTGGCGCTTTGGAAGCCATTGCCTGTATCATGAGTGTAGTGCATGATATCATTCCTCCTACAATTAATCATTTTACCGATGATCCCCATCTGGATCCTAAATTAAACTTCACTTTCAATCACGCAGAGAAACGAACTGTTCGGGCGGCTTTGAGCAATACATTTGGCTTTGGCGGACATAATGCTTCTGTGATTGTAAAAAAATATTCCTGATTTACATTAGATTTGTTGCAGCATCTGCGTAAAGAAAGTTTTTCTTTTTGCAAGATGTTGATCTGAAAAACTTATGGTGCGGAACTTCGTCCGTCAAATATTACCTGCAAAAAATAAATTCGAAAGTAACCTTCGCAATATTCTGGGCTATAGCCCAGGGGATCTCGTTTTATACAGAACCGCTTTAAGCCACCGTTCAATTAAAGAAGGCAGTGATCAGAATAATGAGCGAATGGAGTTCCTGGGTGATGCAGTATTAAGTGCAGTGGTTGCTGATTATCTGTTTAAAAAGTATCCTTACAAAGGCGAAGGCTTTCTTACAGAAATGCGGAGTAAAATGGTGAACCGTGTTACACTCAATGATATTGCTGTAAGGATGGGACTGAAAAAAATAACCATTTATAATAAGGGTGATAACTCGCTTAAAATATCCCAGATATTTGGTAATACGTTAGAAGCATTGTTAGGTGCTATCTATCTTGATTTGGGTTATAATAAAACAAAGAAGTGGATCATGAAGAATGTGATTGTTCCTTACTTGTTTATGGAAGAACTGGAGTTGCTGGAGATCAATCATAAAAATAAACTCTACGGATGGGCGAATAAGAATGGCAAGGCGCTGGAGTTTGAAACCATTGATGAACGTTTGGAAAATGGTCGTCGTTTGTTTACCATTGGTGCAGTGGTTGATGGAGAAGTGATTTCAGAAGGAAAAGCATTCAATAAAAAAGATGCCAGCCAGATTGCAGCACAAATTGCAGTAGAGAAATTAGGATTGCAGGAAAAATAATATCCATTCCCTGCGTTAAAGGTTTGGAAGATAGGAGCGGAGACGAAGGGATTCGAACCCTTGATACAGTTTCCCGTATACACACTTTCCAGGCGTGCTCCTTCAACCACTCGGACACGTCTCCTGAAGGGTTGCAAAAATACAGGTATCGCCCTTAGCCCCCGAATAAATTTTGTGCATTTACGGTTGTAGCAGCAATTATTTCAAATGCTGTTATTCCCTTGGCCTCAACTATTTTTTCAACAATATATGGAAGATAGGAAGGCTCATTGCGTTTTCCTCTGAATGGCACCGGTGTTAAATAGGGGGCGTCCGTTTCAAGAACCAGGAACTCAGTTGGTATCTGTTTGATGACCTCGTCAAGACCTGAATTTTTATAGGTGATCACACCACCAATACCCAGCAAAAAGCCCAGATCAATGATCTGTTTTGCTTCATCAGCAGTGCCGCCAAAACAATGAAAAATTCCACGAAGTTTTCCGTTTTGATTTTGTTTTACAAGATCAATACAATCCTGCAGTGAGTCACGGCTATGAATAACAATGGGGAGATGATGTTCTGTTGCCCAATCGATCTGCAACTGAAATGCTGCTTTCTGTTCTTTAATAAAAGTTTTATCCCAGTAATAATCCAAGCCAATTTCACCCACTGCAGCAAAAGGTCTTTTCTTTAGCCACTCTTCTACGAGCTTTAATTCGTTGATATAATTCTCTTTTACAGAACAGGGGTGTAGCCCCATCATCGCAACGCATTTTCCGGGATATGCTTCCTCCAGCTTCAACAAATCGGAAATGGAGCTGCTGTCAATATTGGGCAAATAGAATTTTAAAACCCCGGCTTCTTCAGCCCGTTGGATAACTTCTGCAATATCAAGTTGAAATTCAGGGAGGTAGAGATGAGTATGTGTATCAATCATAAAATTAAGGAGGGTAAAACTAATATCTTCTGGCGATATTTCGGTTATCTAAAAATACCAGCTATCAGTCCATAGCGCCAAAAAAGAATTTTTAACAGCATTTAAACCAACCCCCAATCACCCAGTCATTGTATAGTTCGTTTTAAATACAAACCTTAAACAAAGCGTATCATGAAAACAAGCAACATCCTCTCAAAAAGCACATTGGCATTCATGCTGTTAGGTGCTTTAACTTTTACATCCTGTAAAAAAGAAAACAGTTCAGCAAAAGCTGATGAAAATGCAACAATTGAAAGTACTTCCAGCAATACTGAAGCTGAAGCAGCTTATGAAGATGTATTTGACAATACCATGGGTATTGGCGTTGAAACCGGCGAAGATCTGGGTATCACCGGAAGCGTAGGTATTTATGGACGTATGGAAGCTGGAAACTACACCGGCCGTGTTGATAGTATCCGTTGTTTCACCATTACTGTTGTTCCCCAGCAGCCGGGAGTATTCCCAAAAACAGTTACCATTAATTTTGGAACTGGTTGTGTGGGTCGTGATGGCAAGCTCCGCAAAGGCAAGATCATTACAGTATATACAGGCCCTATGCGTGCA
>Ga0163144_10001905_pt1 | contig 48656 bp, 29 predicted proteins | sample OliLak19BULKMAT1_FD_123175 | JGI IMG/M metagenome (GOLD analysis project Ga0163144, IMG submission 123175) | Freshwater microbial mat bacterial communities from Lake Vanda, McMurdo Dry Valleys, Antarctica - Oligotrophic Lake LV.19.BULKMAT1 | ecosystem: Environmental > Aquatic > Freshwater >... | reverse complement strand
CATGCGGTTATAATAATATCACCCCGCTGGGGTTGGGGTGAGCGTGGTATGGATGGTGCTACAATGATGTCACCCTGATGGGGTTGGTGACGTGTTGGATGGCATGCGGTTATAATAATATCACCCCGCTGGGGTTGAGGTGATGATTTATAAATTTTTGGGACGCTATTGCTTATTTAGTCCAAACTAATCAATTGACATTAGTAAATCAAGCAAACTATTGATTTAGTTGGGTTTACCTTAGGTAGCAAACAATTTGAAAAGAGCATGTTATTGGATGGAAACAGCTGATTTTATTACATATTATAATATGTTACGACTTCCATTGCTTATTCTGGGTTAAATGTATTGATATTTGGAATAGGTTTTTTGCAAAATGATTGAGCAATAAAAAATACCGTCTGATTGCGGATTACAGCGCAGAAAAGTGATGGATAAAAATTAATATTTAAACAATTTTATGCCGTTCGTTTCACCAGTGTTTGGATTGGTGAATTGAAGTAGATAAGATGCAGTTGGCAGGTGCGCAATAGCATAATTAAAAATGTTGATGCCTTCATTCACTTGCTCATTAATATGCATAACCTTTCTGCCTGTAACGTCTAATAAATTGAAGGTTAGCGTTCCTGTTGTTATTGCATTAAATTCAATTGTAATATTGTCGGTAGCAGGGTTTGGATAAACGGTAATATCACCACTTGTATTGGCAATTCGTATGGCGATAATATTGGAGTAATCATAAGCGCCATCAATATCTACCATTCTTAAACGATAATAATTAATACCTGAATAAGGCGCATCGTCGTAAAAAATATAGTTAAGTGGGCTCACCGAATTTCCTGCAGCATCGAAAGTGCCGATTGGATTAAAATCGGCTCCATTTAATGAGCGTTGTATTTCAAAATAATCGGAATTAATTTCAGTTGCTGTGGTCCAATGTAATTCGTTGGAGATTCCGTTATACCAACCTGTAAAAGATAAAATTTCAATTGGCAATAAGAAACATGCAGGCGTTGCTAAAACAAATTCACCTTCATCGGCGCCTATATCCGGTGCAGTGCCTGTACCTATATATCCAGGATTGCCAAAGCGAATATCGCCTTCATAATCGGTAGTGATTGCTGGTGTTGCAATTGCGGTAGCATGACTTTCGGCATAATCTAATGCGCCTGCTACAATTTTTAAATTGGCTGGCAAACTTCCGCCGCCAACAAAATTGGGAACGTCATAAAAACTATTTACTTCACGCGTTCCGCCACCGCCTAGCGACATAAAATATTTATAGGACATAATATTGCCAGCCGTCAAAATATTAAAGCAAGGATCGTTATTCAAATTATTTAATACAGATGTTGTGGCACCGCCGTAAGCGTATCCATTTTTAATGGTGCTAGTGGTTGTTCCCTCTACGTAAACATAGTTATTAGCGGCCATATTTAAATAGTAAAAATTATTATTTGTTGTTGCCGAAATACTTGTTGTTGCCGGCGCAGTTCCTGCAACGCCAGCAGTTGGTTTTCGCAAGCAAGAAACAACGCCTGTTCCTGATGCATTGGCATTTACATAAATAATATTATTTCTTAAATCGAGCAAACCTGCACCATGATAAAATCCTGTGGCTCCAAATCCAGTGCCACCCGAAAGTACACCCTCATAACCGAGTGCCACGGTATTATTATAAACATTATAAGTATTTCCACCTGCTGCAACATAAATTCCATTTACTGACAAACTATTTGATGCATTAGGTGCTGATAACCGCTGAATAAAATTATTATATATATTTTGCGCTCCAGAACCCGAAGTAACATATACGCCAATTACTGTTTCATTAGCAAGACCTGAAATATCGCTCACATGGTTTTTATAAAAATTCAATGTATTACTATTAGTAAACAAATAAACTCCCGTTGGATTTGCAACGCTTAAGGTGTTGTTATGCAATACATTTAACACTTCATTATTATAAATATTAAAACTATTTGCTGCAGCACCACCACCTATTCGTAAACCATTTAAGTTTAGTGGTAATGTTCCTGTTGAGGTAACACCATCAATTGAATTGTTAAAACAATTAAGGCTTGTCAGTGCATGAGCAAACATACCTACAACATGCGAGCCCGCGCTTATGGTTGAAACATTGTCAACCGTGTTATTTGAAATAGTATAAATTTGATTTGATGAACTTGACACTGTTGTTGAACCACCACAATTAATGCCTAATGAGGCAGCCGATGACGATACATTTGCGATTGTATTACCATTTACAGTTGAACCTGACGGCATAAAATCAACATTTAATGCCGTTGTATATGCACCAATACCAGAGCCCCCGACAATATTTGAAATCTGATTGTTGTTTATGTATTTTAATTGATTTATACTACTGGTTATTCTTGCACCTACGGCATATCCAGTGCTACCTGTTCCAACAGAAAGTCCATCTATAATATTATCCTCAAATGTTATTGAACCAGTTGCCGAAGCACTTGCACCATAATAGCCATAAAACCCGCCCGCCGAGTTGAGTGTTTTATTATTGTTTAATAATTGATTATTCTTTACACTAACGTTCGATGAGGTTACTGTGTTGTATATGAGATAAGAAACACTAGTAGTAGTGGAATTTAATGTATTATTTTGAATAATATTATCTTCAATTTGAACGGTTGTAGCATTTAGTTGTTGGTCAATTCCCAAAAATGCACTTGTTGAAGCGGCAGCATAGGTGCAATTTTCAATTATATTGCCAATTATCCTAACTGAAGTTCCGCCAGCAGGCAATGTTCCAACTCTGATGCCTGTCATGTTAGTAGAGATACCATTTAATAATAATGATATGGTATTATTTTGTATAGTAATATCTTGAAAATAATTAGTGATTGTTTGGCCAGAAATAAATATGCCATATAAGGTATTATTATGGGCTGTTCCGCCCGAAGCAGAATTATTAATTTCGTTATCACTTATTATTAAATTGGTGTTATAAGTTGCGAACACACCAATTGCACGTGAAGTGCCTACATTATATCCCCATTTATGAATTATATTTCCTGCGCCAGCTATGCCTATGGAGTTATTTTGATCATAATAACTATAAGGTGAAAAGATGTCGTTATAACCTGCAATTACAATTCCATTAAACGCTCCAATTATTTGATTTGAATAAAATTGATTGTTATCACTTCGTCCACTAGCTGCGGTAATTACTAATAATGGCATAAGTAATGTACGTGGCGAATTACGCATTAAAATACCAACACTCCCAAATTCAAAATTGGTTGGTGAACTAGTCCAATAATTAGTATTCTTTAAACTAATACTACAATTTCTAATAATATTATTGCTGCAACCATCAGTATTTGTTGGCTTAAAAAATGCATAACCATATTCCATCATTGCTGCACCTGTAGTATTATTATCAACTAAATCAATTGCATCAATGGTAATATAATCGCTTCCATTAATAGAAAATATTCCGTCAGCAAATAAATCGGTTGCATCGAATACTACTGTGCCAACTGGTGCATAAATAATTGGATTTGCACCAATACCATTTTTAATAAATGTTATCGTATTAGCAGCTGTTCCAGTTCGGGTTAAATTAATTCCGCCAACTGGAGCTGTTTCGGTATGGCCGGCCGCAACATTGCAAACTACATTACAACTTACTGACCCAGCATTTATTGCCGTTACAAATGAAGCTATTGTTGGATAACAAACTGATGGCACATAATAATTGCCACAAAAACCGACACTTGGTAAAACTGTATAAATATAATTTGGCCCCCCGCTATTGTTAATACTTAACGTGCTCATATCATGCGCTCGTTGATTGGTTGCCCCAACATCTGCTAAAATTACTGCTGAAGTTCTATTGCTAGTATATACGTAATAGTAAACCGTGGTTCCTGAAGGTTGGCATGGAATTTCTAAGGTGCCTGTCGCACCAATCATGGTTACCGTTAACAAAAAAGATGCAGCGAAATTAACCGTGGTGGCATATCGTAAATAAACATATTCACCAGCCGATGGAGGCGCAGATGTAGTTACCGTTACATAAACACTGTTTTCTGGATATACAGCTCCGATTGCTGGTGTTTGACTTACAGAGTTAATATTTACAGGGTTGTAATTTGTTTCTAAAACGCCCATCGATTCATCAAGTGGAATGCCTGGGGTGCTATACTCTGTTACATTAAATGTGTAATAATTGCCATTCGTAATTGCAGGCATTAAACCTGCACTGCCACCAAAGCCAATATTAAAGAGAGCTGAGGCTGTTCCCACAACAGGCACAACATGTTGATTGTATGATGCAAGTGTAAGACCGGCTGCATAAGGCCTCCACGCTGGGTCGTAATCGAAAGGCGCTTCATAAAATTCCCAATTACGGGTTCCAGAGGCAGCTGCACTTGTTGCCTGTATTCTTGCCTGACGAAAGATGCCTAAATCGGTTAACGCATAAGAATTATATGCACCATTTACGGTTTGCGTTCCTAATTGAGTAGGCTGGGCAATAGCATCATTGTTTAATGCGATTATAATCGCAAAAAACAAGCAATACCTTTGCCATTTTATAATTTGCATATACCTGAAACGTTGTGTATTTAAAAACAGAATAAAATTAGGGTAAAGTTTCTATGATTTCAGCATTATAACAGTGGAAAACTTACATTTAATGCTTTTTTTTTGAAATAATAGCAAATCATTTGATTTTAGGCACAAAACAACAAAGCTTTAGCGTGGGTAAGCATCAAAATGACGTGACTTCCAACCTAATAAATCCGGTTTTTTCTACAAATGGATAACGGTTCGTGAATAATTGCTTCCATTCGGTAAAATAACCACCACTTGGTAGGGACCGCCTGCAAGCTGCGGTATATTTTGTATAGTTACATTGTTTTCACCTTGCTTAAAAATGGCCTGATTTGCTAAAATTAATTTCCCCGAAATATCTTGCAACTCAATAGTATAATCGCCCGCAATTATTGTGTTAACTGAAATAGCTATTTCACTTGTAAATGGATTTGGTGAAACCTGAATAGCAATTGTTGAATTATTTATTGCTGTGATTGCATTTGCAGCTGTTTCCTCTACCATTGCACATAGCATCGCTTCGCCGCAAAAGGCATCCATTACAGTAACGCAATACTCACCTGACGCTAAACTGCTAATATCTTGATCAGTAGAAACAAAACCATCGGGACCAGTCCAGTTGAAAGTGTACGGTGCTATTCCAGCTGATATAGTTAATGTAATTGCTCCGTTGCCCAAGCCTATTACAGTTGGAATAACATTTGCAGTTACATCATCAGCTTTGGCTTTCGCAATGAAACCAATAAAACAAATAAGGATGAAAAAATTTCTCATTTTAATTAATTTTATTTTGAGCAATAATTTGAGTTAAAGGTAATTTGGTATTTACAAAAGCGTTTGCATTCACAAATTGAATACTGTTATTGTCTCTATTATTAATCATGACACTGTTGTACATATCAAAATATTTTGAGGCCATTACAATAGGTTGGTTCCTATAAACAGAGCGCACACCATTACTTTCAATAATATATACATCGTTATCCATTGCATAAACCGAAAAAAACGAACGCACTTTCATAGGAAAAGTTGTCGATTTACTCCAATTTCTGCCATCCCAAAGCCAAACAACCAAATTATTATTGATAGCAATAAATTGATAAATACTATCTCCTTTTGTAACTAAATCAAAAAACAAATCATCCATATAAATATTATTTTTATAGGTATCTATAAATGGATAATTTTGGATGCTTCCATTTTCAATTGCTGCTTTATTTAAATAAACGGCAGGGTTATTTATGGATGTATATTTTTCGAGATTATTTAACGGTATTTGCTTTAATGATGTAGCCCTATCGTTTTGCGCATTCTCGGTAAAATTTATTGCGAAAATGCTGTTATTGTTGATATCCCAAGCAAATGGCTGATAGTTTACAGCGCGCCTTTTAGTGCCAGCGGGAATAATATATCGCACCGCACTGTCCATTGGTTGAGCAATATTTCCAATCCACAAAACACCAATTTGATTAATAATTTCAACTGCATAAAAATTACTATCAGCAATAATAATTTTTCTATCGAATTTACCTTGTGTAAATGCAGTAAGCAAGCTGAAAAAAAATAATAAACTTAGGCTAAGCTTTTTCATTACCAAGTTTCAATTGAAGGATCAAAATCGGCTGCTTCTAAATCGGATGTTGCACGCAAAATTGTAAAATCAGGCGATGCATCTAAATCACCATCTCCATTTACATCAATACCAATACCAACTTCATCGCTAGTTTCTGTGCGGCTCCATCCGCTAATTGCGCCGTATTTAATTTCATCAAATGTTTCGTATAACACACCGTAGCTGGCATCATAATATTTATCGTTAACAATTGCAATTTGATGATTGCTAAAACTAGATGCAGGATTTAACGCAGTTTGTCCCATCACACCAATTTGGTCTTCAACTTCTGCATAATCATAAAAATATGCAGAATCAGCATCATAATAATCAACTGCATAAACATTTACATAAGGCATATCAGTACAATCGAAAGATGGTGTGCCAAAAGTCCAGTCTTTCACTAAAAAACGTGATATACTTCCACAACCGGTTGATGAATAATCGGCAGTGATATTCATATAATTATTTGGCTGACTAAACCCATTAATTTTTAGTGTTGCTAAAAAAAGTTGTGCCCAAGTATAGCATTCGCCATCAGCGTATTTTATCAGGCTTCCCAAAGTTACATTTGGTGAAAACAGTTCTTTATAATATCCCATTGGCACGCCATCGGCACGTAAAACGCTATGGTCGGTAAATTCGGCCCAAATCAGGTCAATCATTGCATCATCGGTGGTTGCGCCATTTGAGGCTTTGCAAGCAATGTCGAAAACTGTGAGGTAATATTTATAACCTGAAAATCCACCTTCTGCTTTTGGCGGTTGCAGTGTAAGGTAAACGGTGCTGATGCTAGTTCCTGCAGGATAAAATGTTGTAGCATCGAGCGAAAACTCCCAATTGATAGTGAAATCTTCAAAATAGCGCACTTTATTGTCCTCAAAAGGCTGGTCGGCGGGCGTTGTGGGATAGGTAAATACATCTCCAACAGCAGTAGCTATTTGCGCAGGAAAATCAATCCCTTCTGGTCCGAAACCGCGAATGTACAAATTCACTGGAGGTATCACGCAAACGAATTGCAAAGTTGCTGTGGTTTCGAGTGTGGCACCGCTTGGAAATGCTGCAGGGTTGGTTGTTCCATCATCTGCCCAATGGATTTCACTATCAATAAATCCGGTATTATCATCCTGACGGAGCTCAACCATTTCGTCACCAGAAAAGGTAACAGATTTGAGATTTACAGTATAGTTAAAATTCTGAGCACCTACTGTGCCAGCAATTACAAGGAAAATTGGTAATAGTAAAAATCTGGTCATATCAGGCTTTATAAAATAAAAAAACCGGTGTCCAGCTCCTCTTCTGTTCACCGGGTAATATACATATGAAAAGAAATAATAATCTAAATTGTGAATCGAAGTTAAAACAAAATCTTGAAATCCTAAAAATTTCTCAATTATTTACGCAGAAAGTTTACAAAACTATTAAAATTTGGGGTAATTGGCTTGCTAGTCAGTAGATGCAAGTTCTTATCTTTGCCCTCTTATGGATGTTTACGATAAGTACGAAGTAGTAATTGGATTAGAAGTACATGCACAACTATTAACCAAAAGCAAAGCCTACAGCAGCGACATTGCAGCCTATGGAGGCGCACCAAATACGTATGTTAGTCCGGTTACTTTGGGTCACCCAGGCACATTGCCTGTTTTTAATGAGGCGAGTTTACAATTAGCTATTAAATTGGGACTAGCTACTAATTGCAAAATAACGGCTTACAATGAATTTGCTCGAAAAAACTATTTCTATTCAGACTTGCCGAAGGGGTATCAAATAACACAAGACAAGACACCTATTTGCACTGATGGATTTGTATTGATTGGAGAATACGGCAAGGAAAAAAGGATAAATATTCACAGAATACATTTAGAAGAAGATGCTGGTAAGAGCATACATGATTTAGATCCTTTTTATACGTTAGTAGATTTAAACAGAGCTGGCACACCTTTAGTTGAAATTGTAACTGACCCAGATATGCGCAGTGGCGACGAGGCTTATTTATACCTTACAGAAATTAGAAAATTGGTTCGTCACTTAGAAATTTGCGATGGCAATATGGAAGAAGGCAGTTTGCGGTGCGATGCCAATGTGAGTGTAATGTTAAAAGGTGCTACCGAATTTGGTGTAAAAGTGGAGGTTAAAAACATGAACTCCATAAGAAATGTTAAACGCGCAATCGATTTTGAAGTTAAGCGGCAAATTGACGCAATTGAAAATGGCGGAACCATAGTGCAGCAAACAAGAAGTTTTGATGCAGCAAAGGGCGAAACAATTAGCATGCGCAGTAAAGAAGCCGCGCACGATTACCGCTATTTTCCTGAGCCAGATTTACCACCATTTATAGTTACGGAATCACTTATTACTGATATACAACAAACATTACCTGCCTTGCCAAAGGCATTAATGCATCGCTACATTGATGTATTAAAATTAAGCACCTACGATGCAGAAATATTAAGTAGTGAAAAGGCGATGTCCAATTATTTTGAAGCAATAATATTATTAACCAATAATTACAAAGCAGCTGCCAATTGGATTCTTGGGCCTATTAAAAGTTGGTTAAACGAAAATGCAATTACAATCGATAATTTAAAAATTACACCTAATCACATTGCCGACATCATTGTATTAATAGATAATAATAAACTCAATTTTACCATCGCTTCACAACAACTATTTCCAGCATTAATTGTTGAGCCAGAAAAAGATGCGGCATCATTGGCAAAGGTGCTCAATTTAATTCAGGAAAGCGATAGTGGTATGATTGAACACTTAGTGAATGAGGCGTTAGCTAAATTTCCTGAGAAGGTTATTGAATATCGCAATGGCAAAACTGGCTTACTCGGTTTATTTATGGGTGAGGTGATGAAATTAAGTCATGGCAAAGCAGACCCGAAATTGACCAGCAAATTAATAATAGAAAAATTAAACAGTTTACAATAATCGCATTATTGCGCTACAACAATTAACAACTATTTTTAAAAAAACATCGATGCAAAAACTATTATTATTTTTATTTACAGCTTTTACGCTAGCATTTACTTCTTGTGATAAAGCAGGAGGAGATGCATTTTCAATTGAAGGAACAATAGCAGGGGCCGAAAGCAAAAAAATTATTTTGGAAACAATGTCGTTTCCCAAAATTGGTCAGCCGCAATATATTGTATTTGACACTATAATGGCAGACGAAAAAGGGACTTTCAAAATTGAAAACAATTTGCCTGAGCGCATGGCTTGTCGTTTAACGGTAGATGGCAATAAACAGAATTATTATATCGTGTCGTTGCACAATGAAGATTTAACTATTATGGCAAACATAAACGAATCAGGCACACCTGATGTAACTGGTTCGGCGGCTACTACCTCTTTATTTGGCTTTATGGGTGCTTTACGCACATTTGATGAATATGCTATGACGATGAATGATAGTATAATGGGATTAAAATCATCTGGTAACGATTCGTTATTCAACCTTGTAATTGACAGATTAAAACTTGAATATCTATCTATATTTAAAAATTATGCTGACACCACTAAATACGTTTCTAATGCAGCAATTGCGATGGAATCAATTTTCGTGAGCGATTTTCAGTATATAAAAGATAAATATAATGTGTGGAATGCTGGCACAGATTCCAATTCCATTTATGTAAAAGAGATGGGTGTAAAAATAAAATTGCAGGAGAACATTTTATCACAAAGCTTTATTGGCAAACCGTTTATTGATATTGTTCAACCAGATCAAAATGGCAAGGAAATGAAACTTTCTGATTTAAAAGGTCAAATTGTATTGATTGACTTTTGGGCAAGTTGGTGCGGGCCTTGTAGAAAAGAGAATCCAAATGTTGTAAAAGTGTATAACAATTATAAATCAAAAGGATTTACAGTATTTAGTGTTTCATTAGACACTGAAAAGGCGAAATGGATTGACGCAATTAAAGATGACGGCCTTGTTTGGCAACATCATGTTAGTGCATTGGATGATACAAATAACAGAGCCGCAATCGACTATCGTGTTACAGGCATTCCAATGTCGTTTTTAATAAATAAAGAAGGTATTATAGTAGCAGAAAATTTACGCGGACAAACTTTAGAGAAAAAAGTAATGGGATTAGTAAATCAATAAGCTTCACTAATTTTAAAAAAACTACTGTAAAAAAGCGGTAGCAAGAAAATTGCTACCGCTTTTTTATTTCCTGACGGTAAAAAACCTGCTAATTCTTCCAGGTTGTTTTGGTTTTTGACTGCGGGTAAACTCGGGATTTTGCATGCGTTCAAGATGCTTACGTTTTCTGGCAGCCACTACAAATAGTATAATTGCAGCTACAACTGGTAACAAAACAAAAATCAGATATACTGCAGCAATTCCTCTAATTGTCACGTTATAAATATTTATAATTAAAGCCAGGTTTCAACTTAAGCAACGTATTATAAATGAGTTGAATTACATTCTCTACATCTTGCTTATGCACACATTCAACGGTTGTATGCATGTAGCGCAGAGGCAATGCAATTAAGCAAGAAGGCACTCCGCCGTTTGAATATGCAAATGCGTCGGTATCTGTTCCAGTTGCGCGTGAAGCAACATCGCGTTGAAAGGGTATTTTGTTTTCTACTGCAACGCCTTCTACCAATTTCAATAATTTATTGTGAACCGCAGGACCTTTAGTTAAAGCTGGGCCACGACCAAGTTTTAAATCTCCCTCAATATTTTTTGAAATCATTGGTGTGTTGGAATCATGCGTAACATCTGTTACAATAGCTACATTTGGTTTAATGGTATGCGCCATCATTTCTGCGCCACGTAAGCCAACTTCCTCCTGAACAGAATTTACAATATACAATCCGAATGGCAATTTCACTTTATTTTGTTTCAGCAATCGCGCCACTTGCGCAATCATAAAACCGCCTATTCGGTTATCAATAGCACGACCAACAAAAAAATTATCATTCATCACAAAAAAATCATCATCAAATGTTATAGGATCGCCTACTTTAATGCTTAATTTTTCAACCTCTTTCTTATTGGTACAGCCACAATCTAAAAATATATTCTTCATTTCTGGAATATCATCCTTTACCCTTCTGGTATGTATTGCAGGCCAACCGAATATTGCTTTTACTATTCCTTTATCTGTATGAATATTAACACGCTTGCTTGGAGCAATAATATGGTCGCTTCCGCCAATGCGCTCCACATAAATAAATCCATCTTCAGTAATAAAATGTACTGCCCATCCAATTTCATCGGCATGTGCTTCAATTACAACTTTGTATGGCGCATCAGGATTAATAATTGCTGCAACACTTCCATAATTGTCGACAATATATTCATCGCAAAACGGTCGCATATATTCCAACCAAATTTTTTGGCCTTCTGCTTCGTAACCTGTTGGTGCAGGATTATTGAGGTAAGTAGTTAAAAAATCAATTTCTTTACTTGTAATAATCGGCTTCTTTTTTGCGGTTGCCATTTTGTAGTATTAGTGTTGTAATTAATTTAATGAGATTGTTATTGAATTATAGTGGAATATTCCCGTGCTTCTTTTTCGGTAGTTTTGCTACTTTATTTTTTAGCATTTCCATCGACTTAATAATTTTGATTCTAGTATCTGAAGGAAGAATTACTTCGTCAACAAATCCTCTGAAAGCAGCGCGATAAGGGTCGGCAAATTTGAGCGTGTAATCATCTATTTTTTCTTGCAATTTCGCTTCAGGGTTTTCTGCTTCCCCTATTTCTTTCTTGAAAATAATTTCTGCTGCACCTTTTGCTCCCATTACTGCAATTTCGGCTGAGGGCCAAGCGTAATTCATATCAGCACCAATATGCTTGCTGTTCATTACATCGTAAGCACCACCATAAGCCTTTCTGGTAATGATAGTAATTCTTGGTACGGTTGCTTCGCAGAATGCATATAATAATTTTGCGCCATTGGTAATAATTCCGCGCCATTCCTGATCGGTACCAGGCAAAAATCCGGGAACATCTTCAAATACTACTAATGGAATATTAAAGCAATCGCAAAAACGTACAAATCGAGCCGCTTTTTTACTCGATTCAATATCAAGCACTCCAGCTAAAACGGCAGGTTGATTGGCAACAATTCCCAAACTTCTTCCTGCAACGCGCGCAAATCCAACTACAATGTTTTCAGCATAATTTTGATGCACTTCCATAAAGGAGTTTTCATCTACAGTTTCAATAATTACGTCTCTAATATCATAAGGCTGATTAGGATTTTCAGGTAAGATGCTATTCAATTTCGGTCGAGTTTCGTTACCACCTTTATAAGCAACAATTGGTGCTTCTTCTTCACAATTTTGAGGCATATAACTGAGCAGCTGACGAATTTTCTTAATACAATCCAATCCATTAGTGGTTGCAAAATGTGCAACACCACTTTTTGTGCTATGTGCAATTGCGCCGCCTAATTCTTCGCTGGTAACTTCTTCATGCGTTACAGTTTTAACCACATTTGGTCCTGTAACGAACATATACGATGTCTTTTCCACCATTAAAATAAAATCGGTAATAGCAGGAGAATACACAGCACCGCCAGCGCAAGGGCCCATTATAGCTGATATTTGAGGAATTACACCACTTGCCAATGTATTGCGATAAAATAAATCGGCATAGCCGCCCAAAGAGTTAACACCTTCTTGAATTCGTGCACCTCCACTATCGTTGAGTCCAATTACAGGTGCGCCATTTTGCATAGCGAGATCCATGATGCGACATATTTTTTCCGCGTGTGTTTCACTTAAACTCCCTCCAAAAACGGTGAAATCCTGGGCAAAAACATAGGTTAATCTGCCATTTATACGTCCGTAACCCGTCACAACGCCGTCTCCATAAAATTTTTGGTCTTGCATACCAAAATCGTGGCTTCGGTGCACAACCAATTGCCCAATTTCCTCAAATGAGCCTTCATCCATTAACAATTGCACCCTTTCTCTAGCTGTAAGTTTACCTTTTTTGTGCTGTTGGGCTATTCTAGCCTCTCCTCCACCCATTATTGCTTCTGCTTGAAGCTTAGCCAATTGCTTTATTTTTTGTTCCACAGTAGTTGTGTTTTAATTAAAGCCGAAAAATACTAAAGGTTAACAAGAATTTCAGTTTTTTATAATAACAAAATGCCGTTAAATAGTCGAAATCCTGTTGTTGAAGCATTTATAACAATAGGTGCTAAAATGCGGATTCCACAGCGGTTTCTATTAAGGAAAAGAATAACTATTAAGTGAAACTTTAAGTCATAAAATTTGTTAACAACCTGTCTGTATGCTAAACCTTATTAATTTAAACGAGTTAAATGAGGTAAATTTGTCTAAGTATTAATTTTAAATTTTATAATGAAAAGATTTTTTTCACTCCTCTTGTTTTACACTGTTTTTGTGACATATGGTCAAATGAACACGATTACAATTGTTGGGGAGGTAGCTGACTCCACTACCAAAAAGCCGATTGAATTTGCCATTGTTACCGTTACCTTGCCAACTGATTCAACCATTATTACAGGTGGTATTACTGATATTGATGGTAAGTTTAAATTTACAATTAACAATAGTGGTAGCTACGAATTAAAATATAGTTTTATCGGATATGAAGCAGGTAACAAAAGTTTTAACCTGCCTGCGGGCGCTCCCTTTTATAACGCAGGGAAATTAATGTTGAAACAAGATGCAACATTGCTTGAAAGTGTAAATATTACGGGACAATCTTCCTATTTACAAGGCAGCATCGATAAAAAGATATACAATATTGAAAAAGATATTGTTGCTTCTGGTGGATCTGCATCAGATGCGTTGGAAACAATTCCGAGTGTTGTTATTGACATTGATGGCAATATTAGTTTGCGCGGAAATGAAGGCGTGCGTATTTTTATTGATGGTAAACCGTCAGGTATTGTGGGTAGTAATATGAATGCCATTTTAGAGCAAATTCCAGCAAGTTCTATTGAAACTATTGAAGTAGTTACAAATCCATCAGCCAGATATGAAGCAGAAGGTAATTCAGGCATTATTAATATCGTTTTAAAGAAAAATAAGAAGGTTGGATTAAATGGAAATATAACTGCTGGTATTTCAACATTGCCAAGGTATGAAGCCGGTGCCTCACTCAATTTTAGAAATAAAAAAGTGAACTTTTATTCCAACTACAGTTATGTAAATGACGATAGAGACGGAAGTGGCCTTATGAATCGTAAAACATTTGAAGAAGACACCATTTTTCACCTTAATTCAATTAGTAATTCAAATAATAAAAGCCAGATGCACATGTTTCGCACAGGTTTAGATTATTACTTAAATGCGAGCAATACCATTGGCATAAGCGGAACTTTCAATACTAACAAAAGTAATAGAAGCGATGCAGTTGATTACGATTTTTTGAACTTCGATAGTGTTAGTACATCTACAAGTCAGCGACTTACAACATCTGTAGGCAATAATCTTTCCTACAATGTTGGATTAAGTTATCGCAAAATATTTAAGGACCCTAAACATGTATTAACCGGTGAAGGATTTTATTCTTACGGTGATGGCACTGAGGATAGCTATTATGATGAGCAATATTATGATGTACTTGGCGTTCCATTTTTATCACCAATATTGCAAGACCTCAGCAGACCTTCGATAAATAAAGATGTAAATGCTCAATTTGACTATGTGCGGCCTTATAAAAATGGAAATCAAATGGAAGCTGGCTTTAAATACACTATGCAAATAAAAGACAACACTATTTATTCGGAATCGTTTGATGCAATTGCAGATGAATGGGCGGTTGACGACTCTATTAATAATCAATTTATTTATAATGAAGATGTTGTTGCGGGTTATTTAATTTGGAACAGTAGTATAAAAAGAATTGGTTATCAGGTTGGCTTACGTGCTGAGCAAACTTTTACAGAATCTAACCTAGTAACAACCGATTCCGTTTTTATTAATGATTACTTTGGATTATTTCCAAGTGTACATTTGAAATATAAATTTACCGAAACAGCAGAAATTTCTGCAAGTTACAGCCGCAGGGTCGACAGGCCAAATGCTTATTTTTTAAATCCTTTTCCTGATTATTCTGATCCATATAGTTTTAGGGTGGGTAATCCATATTTAGAGCCTGAATACGAAAATTCGTATGAAGTAGCATTTGTAAAAGAGTTTAAAAAACATTCACTTTCTGCTTCAATATATTACAACAAAACCTTAAATGAAATATCTCCATATACTATCGTAAGTCCCGAAGGAATTTCAACTATGACTTTCCAAAACTATAATAATGAAGAAAAATATGGTGTTGAGTTGGTAGCTAAAAACGAGTTCTATAAATGGTGGAATGCTACATCAAGTGTAAACTTTAATCAAACATTAGTTGATGCTGGTAACTTAGAAGACGGACTAAAAAATTCGCAGTTTACGTATAATCTTCGGGTGATGTCATTTTTTCAAGTATTGAAGCAAACTGCTTTCCAATTAACATTTAGTTACAATACCCCTTGGACTTTTGCCCAAGGAGAATCGGAGCCTATTTATTTTGTTGACGCAGGTTTAAAATCAGATTTCTTTCAAAATAAGTTATCGGTTAACTTGAGTTTGAGTGACATTTTCGATACACGTATTTGGTCAGGCTATAGTGAAGGCATTAACTTTTATAGCGAATACAATCGCAAGCGCGAATCGCAAATTGGAAACTTGAAACTTACTTATAAATTCGGCAAGCAAGATAATTCACGCAGAAGAGGCGGCAGAGGCGGTGATGAAAATTATGATGGTGGAATGGATATGTATTAATGCAATGTGCAAGGATTTATAAGTAAAAGTTTTATTCCCTTTGGGCATTCCAAATCCTTTACTTTTTACCAATCATGTCTACAAGGCAATCAACAAAAAGCTGACTATCATTTAGGCTTTCTACCAGTTGAATTTTTTCGCCACCTGCGTGTTTAAATTCTTCATGATATTCCACAGCTATTTCATAAATTGTTTCGAGGCAATCGGCAACAAATGCAGGACTAAACATGAGAATAGTGCGCTTACCTTCTTTTGCTAATTGTTCAACCACATTAGATGAATATGGTTTTATCCAAGGCGTTTTACCGAGACGTGATTGAAAACAAACGGTATATTTTTCGTCAGGGATATTTAATTGAGCTGCAATTAAACGTGAAGTATCAAAACATTGCGCGCGATAGCAAAGGTAGTTTTTTGCATGTAAATTACCACAGCAATTACCAGTTAAACAATCATTGCCATCAGCGCCTTTTAAAATTTGTCGCTCAGGTAAGCCATGATAACTAAATAGAACATGATCATAATTTTCAGGTTGATGTGCGCTGCCTATTGCACAAAATGCCTTAATAAATAAAGGATGATTATGGAAACTTCCAGTAAATCTGATGGCAGGAATTGTTTGCCAAGCACCAACAATTTCCATTACCTTTTGCACAACTGAGCCGAACGATGCAGATGCATAATGAGGGAACAAAGGCACAACTATTATTTCGCTACAGCGCTCATCTTTTAACTTTTTTAATCCATTATCAATAGATGGTTGCTGGTAGCGCATTGCTAACTCTACGATGTAATTTTCGCCTAAGGCGCCATGCATTTTTTTTAGTAGCTGCTTACTGTAAACTAACAGTGGCGAACCTTCATCTGTCCAAATTTCTTTGTATGTTTTTGCACTTTTTGGTGCGCGAAATGGCGCGATAATGCCTCTTACCAATAAATTTCGTTGAACTGTTGGAATATCGATTACGCGTTCATCCAATAAAAATTCTCTGAGATATTTACGCACATCTGGAACCTGAGGTGAGTCAGGCGTTCCCAAATTTACGAGTAAAACACCGATACGATTTTGAATAGCCATATTATTAGGGTCAAAGTTACAACCCTATTCTAATAATCAGAAAGCTAAAATGTTCAAAAAATGCTTTACAAAAGCAACGAAATTATTGTTTAACTAATTTTCGCACAACGGTGCCTTGTTTACTAGTGATGTTAATTAGGTAAATACCTGCACTATTATTTTCAATGGAAAAATATCTCGAAAACTTTCCTTCAGCAATCCAACCACTGAATAAGGTTTTTGATTCGCTGCCATCAATTGCTACTATTGTTATGGTGACAAATTCGGCATAAGGAATAGTAAAAGAAATATTTACAAGATTTGAAGCTGGATTTGGTGATAAGGAAAAATCCTGCAACGCATAATCATTAATAGCTACGGTTGTATCTGCGCAAGATGTTGCATACTCACCTGGCGAACCGCCTGGGCAAATATATTCCCAATTAAAACCACTGTTCATTAACCCTAAGCTATCAACTAGCTCTAAGGTATAACTTCCTCCATCAGCAGCTAAAGGCCAAGGATAAGTATCTTTATAGTTAACTGACAAAACCAATATACCTGCAGCGTCATACATTCTTATCCATTCACCACCTTCGCTGAGATTAAAGTTAAAAGGTCCTTGATAGTTGGCAACATCGGGATATACAGTATTAAACATCGATGAATGCTGTACTAAAACATGATTGGATGCTGATTCAAGAATTGTTCCATCAGCAATTAAATATTCATGTAGTAAACCAATTGAATCATCCATAAATTTCCAACCACTTATATCTACTTCGGTATTTGAAATATTGCGTAACTCAACCCAATCTGCACTATTAAAATCGGCACCTGAATTGTAGTTTACTTCGCTAAAAATAACTGGATCAGCGCAAGGTGAATAGGGTAATCCCGGCGAACCACCTATACATCCGTCGAACCAATTATCAGGATTATTAATTCCCAATAGCGGATTATTTAATTCCATTGTTCTTCCTTGACCATCTGCGCCACCAGGCCAAGGTGTATCGTCTGTGTAATTAATTTCGGCCATGATATTTAATTGCAAATCAAACAATTGAATTGTTTCTGCTGCATTATTTAAACCAAAACCAATTGGCCCAATTACATTCAATACATCTGGATGTTGAGCAATGAATAAACTCATGTCTGTTGCAAAAACAAGTCGCTCACCTGTATTTATCCATGTGCTTTCAGGTATTACGAAATTATGAATAGGGTTGGCATCAGTTAAAATCCAACCAGATATATTTACATCTGCATCGCCGTAATTATATAATTCTAGCCAATTTCCAGCATTAACAGTTGGTTCAGGATTGTAATTAATTTCATTTATTGTGATTAATGAAGGTGCAGCGGCTCCTTCGAAATAAGCTGTAAAAGTTACATCTTCATCTATATTTGACAAAAATGAATTTAATAATTCATCAGTAATAAAAGGACTATCGCCCCAATTAGAAAAAGTATACCCAGTGTTTGGTTCGGCTGTAATTTGAACTGGCACACCATCAAAATAAATACCAGACCATGGCATGTCAAAAATAGTAAGTGTACTGATTTTAATTCGGCCAGCTCCAGCAGGCGAACATTCAAGTGTTATTTCCACCTTGCCATCTAAATCGAAAGCATTTTTAATATGTGTGCGCACTTTATCAGAACGATTTTCAAAATCGTTTCGAAGTCCCACACGATAGGTGTTAAATGTTGAAATTTGTTCAGGTAATGTACCATATCCCCACCTTACCAATTGTCGAGGTAATTCAGGAATAACTTGCTGATAAATGCTATCTTCCATTGCAAGTGTGCGTTCAGGCAAAAAGGTAGAATTCAACAAATCGGCATATCTATTTACAAAGTAATCGTGATAGATAGGATTTTGGAGCAAAGCTGCTAATGGCTCTATATAAGATTGTGTATAAAAATATCCTGGCAGCAGGTTGGCATTCACGTCAGACCAACCGCCAAATAAACCAAGTTCTACGTCAATAATGGCATACTTCCATTTGTTATCACCTCCTCTATCGCGCCAAGCTTTAATGTTATTGTATGGCCAATCGTAATTCGCGAAAAATGATTGACCTAAAACATAATCCGTAAAATTTTTCAAATCTAAAATTGAATCTGCAATTGCATAAAATTCAGGATCCTCTGGTGTTGGATAATAACCTAAATAATTGCGCATAGCAATAAAGTCAGCATCTGAGCCACTTAATGTGCGCAATACTAATCCGTACCAATAACTAAGTGTCAATAAATCTAGGCTATCTTTTTCAATTCCCTTTGCGCGGTCAAGATACCCTTCATCAATTTTATTCCTTAATTCATATAATCCCCAGTATTCGCCATTAATAAAAACAACAACTGGCTCATAGGCCATGTGTTCATTGTAGGTTCCTTCAGTAGTGCGCACCATAAATGCATCTTTATATGGCATTATATTGCTCATATTACTTCCATTCCGCAAATAAAATGTTTCATATTCATTAACATAATCTCTCCGCGATAAAACAGGAAATTCCAAAGTGCCGTCACCATACGCAGCATTATCAGGTTCAATACGCATACTTTTTTGTTCTAATGATCTACTACCACCTGCACCACCATCTACTTTAATACCAACATTTTGTTCAAATGCATTTACGAGTGTAGTATCAAAATATTCGATATACGCTAATTTTTTCCAATCAGTCCACCAATTATCAAAAATACCATTCCCACCATACAAATTATCGCTATTAGTTGAAATTGAAAACACCGGAACTGAAATAGTTTCATTTATGAAAAAAGTGTTGGTAGCAGTTTTTCCAGGTAATAAAATATCGGCTGTACTAAACACGCGTGCGCGGATAACAGTTGTGGTATCAATTACAATTGGCGTAGTATAAATTGGATCAAGAACAGTGGGTACTGCTCCGTTTAAAGTATAGTGCACAGTAGTTCCCACAGGCACCGATATTTCAATTATTTGATCACCGGTATAAAATCCCGCATCAAGTAAAATCGCTGCGATGCCTTCTGTATAGCCAGTATAAGTTGTTCCTGAGTTAGTATAACCTGGGGTTGGAACAATAAAAATTCCAGTTTCAACAGCACCATCAGTTACACATCCAATTGAGTGATCTGCTGCTTCAACATTAACTAATAATTCATCTTCAATTACACCTGCTGCATTAGTAAAATAGACTGTTTCACCTTCATTACTAATTTTGAAATTTGTGTGCAAATTTTCAGAAACTGCAGTAAGAGGAAACCAACCTGGTAAGGCTGCATCCCAAATTACTGCTGGCGTTTTTATGCCAAATGCAAAAAAAGGTATTGCAGTAATATCACTTGAACCTGGTGTTACATTATGTACTTCAATCGACAAAATGTTTTCACCTTCAATCAAATAAGTTTTTAGTATCGATTCGTCAATGAGAAAGTTTTCGGGATTGCCGCCACCATACATTGATGCTTCATGATCGATATTTGAAAGTTCGTTATAAGCTGGTGAGCCTGTTATAAATCCGTTTAATGCAATTACATTACCATTCAGATATGCAACAAATCCGTCATCATAGTCGAGACTAAAAATTGCATTATCAATTAATGAGGTATCATCAACAGTAAAGGTGTTGCGCAAATAAACACTTATTGAACCTGCAGGTATAACTGAATTATCATCTCCATCACCATAACCAACGCTTGAAAGTCCAGTTGCCCAAGCGTCGATGTCATACGCTGCAGATGTCCATGAAGCAGGAATTAAAGCATCTGGTACAATGTAACTCCATACGGTAGCATCATTAACTGGTTGCTCCCAATGGTCGATTTCAGTTTCTGGTTTTCTGTCCTTACCTGAGGCAAAAACAAATAGGAACTGTCCCGCACCTAAATCCATATTTGGCAAAAGCCATTTAAATAAATTTAAACTATCATCAGATAAACCATAATTATTTAAGTTTACCGTGAGCGGATTTCCGTTGTAAATCTCAATCCAAGATTCGTAATCGGCATCTTCATCAACAATTAAATTACCATTTCTATTGGTGGCTTCATTGATGACTAATTGCGTAAAACCCTTGTTAGGTAAAATAATTAACAATAAAACAGATAGAATTGCTTTTAAAATTGTATGCATAAATTTCAGGTTGCGTTATATAATTGTTAACAAATGTAACTATTATATAACAAACTAACATCAAGTCAAGAGGCATAAACCATAGTGTTTAAGACATACATAAACACATTACACCCCTATTTATCTGCAAATTTATATCCCACCCCACGTATAGCATGAAAGTAGACAGGTGATTTCGGGTCTTTTTCAAAGTATTTTCTGAATGCAAGAATAAAGTTATCTATAGTTCTAGTTGATGGGTAAACATCGTAGCCCCAAACTGTTTGCAGAATAAGATTTCTGGAAACAACTTCATTTTTGCGGTCTATTAAAAGTTTTAGCAATTTCAGTTCTTTATTGGTCAATTTCACATCACCATTGATACTCTTTGCCTCATAAGTAACAAAATTTATGGTATTGCCGCCAAATTCATAAGCGTGAAACTTATCTTCAGCCGGATTTTTAGAAGAGCGCTTAAGCAGGTTGATTATGCGTAATAATAATTCCTCCAAATTGAATGGCTTGGTCATGTAATCATCACCACCTGTTTTTAGGCCTTTAATTTTATCAATTGATGCATCTTTTGCAGTAAGGAATAAAATTGGTGTTTCAAGGTCATCGAGCCTCATTTGCTCACAAACATCAAATCCATCCATTTCGGGGAGCATTACATCCAATATTACAAGATCGAAGCGTTGCTCTTTAAATGCTTTAATAGCTTTAGCTCCGTCGGCAACGGCAATTACTTCATAATTCTCTAATTGGAGATTCAATTTGAGGTTTTCGCGGATGTGATCCTCGTCCTCAACGATTAAGATTCTGTAGTTCATAGTTCGCGGTTTGGGTTATTTCGCTTTTATACGTCGGCTAATTGTAAGGGTTTACTTATTAATGTCATCTTTTTGTCGTTTTTAAGCCCCAACAGGTATCGACACTTCAAATATAGAACCCTTGGGTGAATTATTTTTTACTTGTATACTTCCTTTGTGCATTTCAACAACATGTTTTACAATAAATAACCCTAATCCTGTTCCCTTAGTTTTGCGAGTTTCTTCGGTTCCAATTCTATAAAACCTATCGAAAATACGTGATTTTTCATTTACAGGAATACCAATCCCTGTGTCAGTTACACTAAGAAATGCATTGTGTTCATCGCCACTTAGCGTAACATTTATTTCGCCGTCGGAAGATGAATATTTGATTGCATTTTCAATTAAATTATAAATAACTGAAGCGAATGAAAACCTGTCGCCATATATATAAATATCTTTTTCAATATCATTAATAAAGATAAGTTGACCCTTATGTTTAATTTTTATCTTATCGTAAATAGTTGCTGTAATTGTAGATAAATCCATTAGTTCGCGATTTAAACTAAAATTCGCGCTTTCAATTTTTGATGCCAATAAAATATTCTCAACCAATAATTCTAAGCGCTCAATATCATCCATCGACATATCCGCCATCGACTTGATATGTTCTGCATCTAGCTGTCGTTTTTGAATTGTTTGCATAGTTAACTTCAGCGAAGCAAGTGGCGATTTTAATTCATGTGTAATTGATAACAAGAAATTATTTTGTTGACGTGTCATGGCAATTTCTTCGCGGAAAGTCTTTCTAATTCTCCAAAACCCAAGTGTGATAAGACCTATAAATACCAAGCCTTCGCCATAAAGCATTAATTCTGTTCTTTGAAAATCGGCTTGCAACTTTGTATAAACATTAGATTGCTCAAACCTTGACATTAAACCCCCATTTTGCCCGTAGACAGTTCTTTCGCGACTAATAACTTCATTAAAATTTTCACGATTATTTTTATGTAGCAAATATGACCACCAAATAAATGATGATGCTATGTATATGAACACGATATGAAAAAAAAGCCAATATTTCGATTTTGAACGACTAAGCATTGTATTGATATTTTTCATTAAAAACCAACGATAATACTTCACAAAAAATTGCAGCGGCAGCATTAATGTCATCTATTGAATGAGCTGCTGAAACAAAACAAACTTCATAACCAGAAGGCCCGATATAAATGCCTCTGTTTAGTAATTCGGCATGAAAATATTTAAATTTTGATAAAGCTTCAGTATTTATATCAGATGCTTTTCTAACTACACAATTTTCAGAAAAAGCAATCCAAAAAATAGAACCCGTATACAAAATATTAACAGGAATACCATTTTTAAATGTATAAACATTTATTATATCAGCTAGCATCTTCGTTTTGAGCGCAAGTGCATCATAAAACCCAGGCTGCAAGCAAGCAGATAATTGCGCTATTCCTGCAGACACCGATAATGGGTTGCCAGAAAGTGTGCCAGCTTGATAAACGGGCCCGTCTGGGGAAATCATTTTCATTATTTCAGCACTACCACCGTAGGCGCCAACAGGTAAACCGCCTCCGATAATTTTTCCGAATGTGATAATGTCTGGTTTAATTTCATACATTCCCGCTGCGCCTTCGAAACCAAGTCGAAAACCACTGATTACTTCATCAAATATGAGCAAAATATTATTTTGTGTGCATATTTCACGTAAAAATTCGAGATATGCTTTACGTTGTAATAATAAGCCATTGTTTGCCGGAACTGGTTCAATTATAATACAGGCAATTTCACCAGAATATCGGTGTAAAGCTTCTTGCAGTGCCGTTTCATCGTCTAATTCAACAACAATAGTTTCGTTGGCAAATGCTTCGGGAACACCAGCAGATGAAGTTTCACCTAAGGTAACTAATCCCGATCCTGCTTTAACTAATAAAGCATCACTATGGCCGTGATAACATCCTTCAAATTTAATTATTTTACTTCTTCCAGTATAACCTCGTGCTAATCTTATAGCGCTCATAACGGCTTCAGTGCCTGATGAAACAAATCGCATTTTTTCTATGAAGCGGTGATTGCTAATAATTAATGCTCCTAAAGTATTTTCATACCTTGTAGGTGTTCCAAATGAAGTTCCTTTTTTCAAAGCTTGTTGCACAGCATCTAGTACATTATCGTTTGCGTGTCCAAGAATGAGTGGTCCCCATGAACAGCAAAAATCTATAAAACTATTATCATCTTCATCCCAAATGCGACTTCCTTTGCCATGATGCATAAACAATGGAGCACCTAAAACAGATTTAAAAGCCCTTACTGGCGAACTTACCCCACCAGGAAAATATTGCTTTGCTGTTTCGAATAACTTTTCTGAATTTGTTCTTTTCATAATTATGCTGCGATAACCGGTAATTCAATAAAAAAAGTTGTTCCAGTATTTTCAATGGATTCAAACCAAATATATCCACCTGCACTTTCAACTATGTTTTTGCACATGGCTAAACCAATACCCATTCCCGACGATTTAGTTGTAAAGTTTGGAACAAAAACTTTATCCTTTTCGGTTTCTGAAATCCCCCTGCCATTATCCTTAACTTTTACCAAAGCCCTATGGCCAGACAGTTGCAAACTGATTACAATTTTCCCGGTTCTTTCATCTGGTATCGATTGAATGGCATTTTTTATTACATTATTAAATACTCTAAGCAGTTGATTTTTATCTGCAAAAACAAGCAATTGCTGTTCAGGTAAATTTAAATTTAATTCTACATTTTCGTGTTCATTAAACAAGGAAGTAACATTTGCCAATACATCATTAAGCGTTAATTGTTCATTAACAGCCTTTGGCATAACAGCAAAATTCGAAAATTCAGATGCTATGTGGGTAAGATTATCAATTTGTTCTAAAATTGTTTGTGTTACGCGTTTGGTTAATTCCTGCACGTTTGGTGCATTGGTTTGGATGGCACGCTGCAAATGCTGAATACTTAAACGCATCGGCGTTAGCGGATTTTTAATTTCATGTGCCACTTGTTTAGCCATATCGCGCCAAGCACTTTCACGTTCCGATTTTGCCAAAAGTTCAGCTGAGTTATCTAACTCCTTCAACATTTTGTTGTACTCAGCAACTAACAAACCAATTTCATCCTCATGCGTCCAGTGTATTGGCTCATTTTGCTTACCTAATTTAATTCCTTTAAACTTACCTGCAATTGTTGCAAGCGGACTGGTTATACTTTGGGAAACAAAAAACGCAATAATACCTGCTAAAATGAGCAATAAAACATAAACATTCACCAATGTAACCATGAACGAAGATATCTCGGCCTTTAGGTTTTGCGCAGTTGCAAAATAGGGGAGATTAAGATAGAACATCGTTTCTCCTGCTTCGTCCAAAACAGGCACATAAGCAGAAAGGAAAGCCAAATCTCCTATTTTTTCTGTTTGAATATACCATGTTTCTTTATCGCAACTCATTTTAAAATAAGCTAAAGAGTTCATCTTTTTTGAAACCAATCCTTTATCGAAAATATCTGGCTGCGATGATGCTAATAAATCGCCCCCTGGCCTGTAAATGTTGATGTCCATTTCATGGATTTCAGATAATTCACCGACCTTATTGCCAATTTTTTTCAATTGAAAGCTACTTAACATTTTACTACCTTTCTTTTTATTCTCATTTAATAAGTAATCGATATTTGTCTGTACACCTTCAATTTTACTCAACAGTCGCTGCTTGTGTGAATAGTTATATTGATTAGAAATATAGTAAATGGTTGCAACGCCCATCATTATAAATGCAAAAATAATGAGGCTTATTACGGAGGTTTGAATTTTGTTTTGAAGCGATGCGTTCAGCCATTCTTTAAACTCAAGATTGCCTTGAACAACTCGCGATATCCAATTCAAAAATAAAAGCAAAACCATAAAAATTAAATAAAAGAAAAACAGGTAGGAGAAAATAGAAACTGGCTGAAACCAGTTCTGCTCAGGTGTTGAAACAATTACTTTTTTATTGTCATTTACTTTATAAATATAATGCGTATAGTCGTTTTGGTTTATAGTGATTGATTCCACTTCCTTGTTTAAATAAAATATATCCATTAAAGGATAAGAATATTCACCATCCCGTTCAGAAAGTGTATGGTCGTTATAAACAGCATAATCATACCCAATAAAGCTTTCGGAAGTTCTCAGATCATCATCAATTAATAATTCTGGATAAATACTTTCACCTGTAAATTTCTTAGGCACCATTTTTAAATATGCGAAATAGTTACCAGTGCTGTCGTTGCGCACATTGAGTTCGGCTAGGTAATAATAATTGCCAGTATAGTCGTTAATAAAATAAAGGTTTTTGGCTGATGTAAATTCACCATTATTTTCAATTGCGTCAATAAAGGAATAGCGTGTAGGTGTGAAATCGTTGTTCGTACTTATAATTGCACTGTCGTTCTTGTAAACATAAATGTCAGCGTTATACTTCTTAAAATAATTAGATTGTAAATCCTGACGAATTTGATTTATTACACCTGGACGAATGCGTGATTCATGATCAGGTAATACACCTTGCATGGCTAATTGCCTAGCAACATCCTTTTCAATTCCACTAAAAAGATATTCAGTAATGGGATCTTTTTCTATCGATTTTTTGAGTGCGAAAAGGCGTTTCGTTTCATTTTCTTTATGAATAATCGAGGTATGGAAAATATAAGCACTAAATGCAGAAAAATAAATCAGCCATACCATCATACCGCCTAAACTTCTGGTGCTTACTTTTTTACTTAAAAGGAATATACGTAGCAGAATGAAACCGTTAAGTAAAAGCAAAACATCTGGCTGCATGTTGTTTCCACTCAGCTTCTGAAACACAAGCGCCGCAATGGATAGAACGAATACAACTATCACGAAAATATAATTGTGTTTGGCTCCACGAATCATCAATTCTATCCATTTAATGCTAATGAAAAAGTAACTCAGCAGCAAAAATGCGATACATAAAAATCCGACAAAACTGAAGTAATTTAACGAAAAGAAATTATTGATGTTAAACGAAATGGATGAATCGATAATTAAGCTTCTGAATATATTTCCCATTAATAATGAGCAACCAATTAATATGACACCTACAATGCCGTTCAAAACAAAGAAGCTGCGTGAATTACTGCTGTTTGTTTTAAAATTAAAGAAACTGAAAAAGAAAAGTGAGAAGCAAAAAAGTAAGCCGGTCTTAATTAGTAAATCGCCTGTTGAACTGGCTATACCAGGTGAGCCGTAGTGCAGTGGGTCAAATAACGACAAGTGCGTTAAAACCGCATCGTAAAGCAAGGCATGAATAATTAAATACAGACCAATGAGCAGCACGGTCACGATAAATATCCCAGCAATTCTATTATATTTCTTAATTATGAACTTGCCCAATGCATAAATTAATACCAGCGCAAATAAGAAAGCAAAACCAAACAAATAATAAACGGTTGAAGGGTAAACTGGGATTTCCTCGCTCGTTGTATTTTGCGTGATATAAAATACTTCATTTCCATTTACGGAATGAACTGCAGCGGCATTTTCACCAGGTCTTGCTTGCAGCGATAAATAAGGAGGAATCTGAATGCCAGATGTTTTAACATTGTTCAGATACTTATTCTTTATACCAAAATCGAATTGCAATGGTAAAAAGCCAATAACATGCACATTACCCGGAAAATCGTGTTGAAAAATTACATACTCTCCATTTGATTCAGAAATAAATAAAGGTGCATCGTTATAAAACATCTCAGCCTTAACGGGCGTAATAAAGTTATTCGTCCATATAAGCGCACTATCTCCTTCATATACTATAATGCCAAATGGTTTCTCCGCTAGCTTATCAAATTCTTCAAATGTATAGGTATCTGTTATTAGGTTACTTATTATAACCTCATCAGCAATGGTGCTGATAATTTCTTGCTCAAGGTCTTGATAAGCTTCCTCGATCTTATCGACCGCAACTCCAGTGCTCAAATTACGATTGGTTTGTTGAATTAAAAAAATAGCCCCAACTACCGTCATCGCGAGTAAAATAAATAGAATAAAGCCTAAAGTTTTTCTTTTCAACAATTCTGGATTTTTAAATTTGATATCAATAATATAACTTTCTACTTTAATTGCTAAACCAATCGTGCAAAAATCGGGCTATAATGTAAACCAAATTTGTATATTTGATTGTAATAGCCATTAAAAGATACATTTTACCGATGTAAAAATAGCAACCAAATCTTGAATTAAACCTAACTTAAACCTTTGTTCATGAGAAAAGCTTTTACCCTAGTCGCTTGTTTCACCCTATTTGCAACCATGCCATTATTGGCACAAAATCGCTCCATAACAGGAGTTGTAAAAGACGCTGCATCCGGAGAGTCAATTCCTGGAGCCACTGTTATTGTAAAGGAAGATAATAATATAGGTATAGCAACTGACCTGGAGGGAAAATTCACTTTGAGTGTTCCAACTGCAGCAACAGCGCTTATTATTAGTTCGGTTGGATTTACAGCTCAAGAAGTTTCAATTGCGGGTCAAACTAACATTGCTATTAACCTGCTGGCTCAAGATATCAACCTTGATGCTATCGTTGTGAGTGCTTCGCGCCGACAGGAAAAGATATTGGATGCACCAGCTTCTATTTCACTGATAACGCCAGAGCAACTTAAAAATACTGTAGCCATATCACCAATGGCAAACTTGAAGGGAATACCAGGTGTTGATATTATAAATACAGGTTTGGTTCAAACGAATGTGGTTGTGAGAGGATTCAACAATATCTTCTCTGGCTCTTTATTAACGATGGTTGATAATAGATATGCCGCAGTTCCAAGTTTAAGAGCAAACGTGGCAACATTTATTCCAACCGATAATATTGACCTCGAGCGGATTGAAATTTTACGTGGACCTGCATCAGCATTATACGGCCCTAACTGCTCGAATGGTGTTGTGCATATGATTACTAAATCACCCCTAGCTCAAGAAAAGAAATTCATGACTACAGCAGCAATTGGTTTAGGTTTCCGGAGCAAAATAAGCGATACCATTGGCATTGCAAATCCAATAGATCCCGCTACAGGCTTGGTTTATGCAGATTATGAGCCTTTGTTTGATTTTGATAATATTAGTGACAGAATGTTTTACACCGCATCGTTTCGCCATTCAGGAAATATTAATGACCGCTTTGGTTATAAAATTCTATTTACTTATTTAGATGGTATGGATTGGATTTATGATGATCCATTTGAACCTAACCAAATTCAACTAGGCAAACAAACAGCAACAGGTAGAGAAACCGTTGGCGATTCCATACCAAATGTGCGCGATAACCGCATCCGCAAAATAGGTTTGGATTTACGTTTCGATTATAAATTAAAAAATTCCGCAGAATTAATTTTTAGCGGTGGTATCACCGAAAATGATGGTATTGAATTAACTGGAATTGGCGCCGGTCAAGCAGTTGGTTGGAAATACTACTATGCTCAAGCAAGATACTTATACAAAGGCTGGTTTGCTCAAGCGTTTATTAATGGTAGTGATGCTGGTGAAACTTACCTATTCAGAACCGGTGATTTAATTATCGACCAGTCTAAACAATACGTTGGTCAATTGCAACATGGCGATGAGTTAATGAACAAAAAACTCAACTTGGTTTATGGTACCGATTTAATCTACACTGCACCAGATACCGAAAATACCATCAATGGCGAAAATGAGGAAGACGATAATATTTTGGAAATTGGCGCTTATGCACAAGGCGATTACAAGGCATCACCTAAGTTTAATTTAATTGGTGCCTTACGTTACGACTACCATAATTTTGTTGATGATGCATTCTTTTCACCAAGAGCTGCTGTTGTTTACAAAGCAAATCCAAAAAACACTTTCCGATTAACCTATAACCGCTCTTTTTCAGCACCAAGTTCAAATAACTTGAATTTAGATATTTTACAATTGGCCGATTTAACTGGCTATGCTTCTTTATTTCAAGGTTACCTCGGTTCTGATTATGTGCCCAATATGCCGTTATATGCGATTGGTAATCGTGAAGGCTTTCACTATTCATACGATGAATTAGGATTACCAGAATACACATCACCATATGCTCAATATCTAGGTTATGAATCAGACACTTATTTTTCATTAGACAACAGCCTCGAATTAAACAATGTTATATGGGATGCAACACGCGGTTTATTGCAAACTGCATTTGATGCAACTATTCCTGGATTAGGAGCTGCATTAGTGGGTTGGTTGCCTGAGGATATTACTGTTGCAGGTAATTCGGTTGCACAACTGAACCTCACTGCCGGAGAATTTGAATTGTTAGATGAAAAAAACATCACCGATTATGGCGCAATAAGAAATTCTGCTACCAATACCATTGAACTAGGTTGGAAAGGTTCATTATTTAATGATAAAGTATTTGCAATGGTTGATGTTTATTACAACATGATACAAGATTACGTGAGCCCACTTACTGATATTACACCAAATGTATTTATAGATGGTGCAGAACTTTCAGCATATATAACCCCATTAATAGTAGATGCCTATTCTGATACAACTGGTAATAACGGATTTTTAGCAGATGTTGTAACTTTAACTTTAGACGATGATCCGGCTTATGGCGGAAATAACGACGGCTCAGGTGTTGATGAATTTATTAACCTTGTTTTAGCAGCTGGTGCCGGACTTCCTGTAGGAACAGTTTCTCCTATGGAATATCCAAATGGAGCAAAATATGTTACTTACGTTAACCTCGGCGATATTTCTGTTTTTGGTGCTGATTTCGGAATGAGTTGGTATGTAAACGATGATCTTACCATGCAGTTTTCATATTCATGGGTAGATAAAGATTCAGTTGAATTACCCGGCGCTCAATTAGGTTATGTGGGATTAAACGCCCCGAAAAATAAAATTGCAGTTCGCGGATTTTATGATATAACAAAGCTAAATTTAAACGTAGGATTAAATTTCCGCTGGCAATCAAGCTACCCTGCAAACTCAGGTGCCTATGTTGGAACAGTTGAAGAAATTCACGATTTAGATTTGACACTGAACTATGCACCTGATAAAATAAAAGATACTCAATTCACATTATTGGTTACCAACTTATACAATCATGAACAACAGTATTTTGTTGGGGCGCCAAAAATTGGCAGCACTTACTTCTTTAAGATTACTAAATCATTCTAAGCACATTTGAATTAACCACTTATATTAAAACAGCGCACTTCGGTGTGCTGTTTTTTGTTATTTCAAGTTACACCGTATCTTCGTATAATGATTAACGCGTTGCGCAATTTATTTCAACCTGCACTTCCTAAAAAACAATTATTGTTGTACGGGCTGCAACGCAGTGGTACTAACTATCTTGAAACACTAATCCAATTAAATTATCCCAATTGCAGTTTTATTAATAGTGAGGTAAGAAATGAAATAATGCATAAGCATTTCAGGCTTTACGATAATAAAAATTACATCCCAGAACCGCAGTTCGAAAATAACGCAACATTCAATTCATTTGAAGCATTTGAGCAGTCGTTGCCAATTATTGAAAAGCCAGATTTGTATCTTGTAATGTCTAAAGATCCCTACAGTTGGTACACGAGTTATATGGGATGGAGCAAAAAAAATAATTGGCCCAACAGGGGATATCATTACATCAATGAATACAATTTATTCTATGCCAAATGGCTGGAATTTAGCATTGAAAGTGGTAAAATAATTTTTATACGCTATCAAGATTTGCTCACCAACCCTTTGCCAATAATCAACCAAATTGCAAAAGCATTGTTGCTCCCTGAAAAAATTACGGTAAGAACCACCAACAAGGTATACGCATCTAAAAAATTTACAACCGATAAAAAAGATGCCTTCTTAAAAAGAGCTTACTTGAATAAGATTTCAAACCAGGAATTAGTTTTGATGAATAGCCTGCTTAACAAATCGTTATTGCTACAAATGGGTTATTCTATTGAACATCACATTGAAACAAAGTAATGTTTAGTGATGGTCATCCTGCTGTTTTGCTTCGTTCCATAACGCATCCATTTCGGCAAGTGTCATATTCTTTAATTCTTGATTAGCAGCAGCGGCTTGCAATTCAATGTATTTAAATCGCTTAATAAACTTCTTGTTGGTCCGCTCCAAAGCATTTTCAGGATCAACATGTATAAATCGCGATAGGTTAATCATCGAAAACATCAAATCGCCAAACTCTTCTTCTAATTTCATTTTGTCATATTCGGGCGTTGCAATTACCTCTTTCAATTCTTGCATTTCTTCTTCCACTTTATCCCAAACTTGTTGCGTGTTTTCCCATTCAAATTTAACTTGAGCAGCTTTTTCCTGAATTCGAAAGGCCTTAATCATAGCTGGTAATCCGGCAGGCACACCTTGTAAAACAGAATGCTTTCCTTCCTTCAATTTTAATTGTTCCCAATTTCTTTTAACTTCCTCTTCATCCTTAACCTTAACATCACCATAAATATGTGGGTGACGATGAATGAGTTTTTCACACTGTGCATCCAATACATCTGCGATACTAAATTGCTTTTGCTCCTCTCCTATTTTACTGTAGAATATCAAATGTAATAATACATCACCTAATTCCTCTTTTATACCCTGCCAATCGTTTCCAGTTATTGCATCCGCCAGTTCGTAAGTTTCTTCGATTGTTAAATTGCGCAATGTATGAATGGTTTGCTTTTTGTCCCAAGGACATTCACTGCGCAACTCGTCCATGATTGTAAGCAATCGGTTAAACGCACTTAGTTTAGCTGCTATCGAAATATTCATTGCCAATTAGTTTTAAATGCAAAGGTCTATAATTATATTGGCATCTTAATTGATGCTATAACACACCTATAATTATATGGCAAACCTAAAATCGGCTTTCATTTCGTTCATTTTTGTATACCTATATATATATATAGGTGTAGTATCTGGTCAACCAGTTCAAGATTCAATACCAGTAACCAAGGCAATTGCCATTTCAAAAAAGCAAACCATCAGCGAAGTAACCAATGGTTCGAACATTAAAACAGTATTGCTAAACCGAACAGATTTGGAACTTGCTTATCCAACAATTCTGCTTGGGTCATCGGATGCTATCCAATTAAGTTTCGACGATTTGAAAGGTGGCGTTAATAATTACTACTATACATTTGAACATTGCAATCAACAGTGGGAATCAAGCAATTTATCTGCTTACGATTTTTTGGATGGATTTGAAGAAAACAGAATTAGCGAATATTCTTTCTCATTTGCCACCTTACAGAAATACACGCACTACAGTATTGTTTTTCCGAATAACGATATTCAGTTTCGATTAAGTGGCAATTACGTAATAAAGATATGGGAAGAAGACAATCGTGAAACGCCTGTAATTGTAAAGCGATTTTTTGTGTGGGAAGAGCAAGTTGCAATTACTGCAAATGTTTATCGACCTAACTTAATCCCCTTTCGGAATGAATATCAGGAAATCAACTTTACGCTTGATGTTAAAAATGCAGATATAAGCTCAGCGTATGACGAAGTGAGCGTTACCTTGATGCAAAATGGCAGGTATGATAATGCACAATATAGCATAAAACCCAGAATGATTACCAACGACATGCTTTATTATGATATCGACAATATTGTTTTTCCGGGTGGTAAAGAATACAGACGGTTCGATACTAAAACATTAAAGTTTCAGTCTGATCGCATTCGAAAAATCGAGAAAGACCAATCTGGATACCAGGTTTATATAAATGTTGATGAGAGTCGGATATTTCAGCAATACTTTTATGAGAAAGATGCAAACGGTCAATATGTAATTCGAGCCGACCTCGCCAATAACGTAAATACTGAATCAGATTATGCTTGGGTAAATTTTGTTTTGCAATATCCGTATGTAATAACATCAGGTGATGTGTATATTTTCGGCAGTTTGAGTGACATGCAATTTAGGCTAGACAACAAAATGGAATACGACTATGACAAACAGCAATACACTGCCAAGCTTTATTTGAAACAAGGATACTATAATTACATGTATGCAACACTTCCCATTAATGGAAGCATTGCCGAATTGACGTTAACCGAAGGAAACAGTTACGAATCTGAGAACGATTATCAACTATTCATATACAAGCGGGACTTCAATACGCAATATGATCGCATTATTGGATGTAGCATGTTTAACTCCATGAGGCGATAAATCGGCTGTTTAACAACTAAGCAAGCCGATATAACATTTCCATTTGTTCGATATCAACATGTAAATTGGTATTACTATTTTTGAATTTATTAATTTAGAACCTGTTATAAGCCATAAATTATGAAACAGCTATTGCTTTCTTATTGCAAATACAACCTTTGGGCAAATCGCATCTTGCTAAATAAAATAGAATCAATATCTTCAGATGTTACTGATGTTCAGTTATTAAGTAGTTTTCCAACCTTACGCAAAACAATTTATCATATTTGGGATGCACAGGTGATATGGTTGAGCAGGCTGCAAGGTGCATCGCCGCTAACTTGGCCTAGCGCAGAGTATGGTGATGACTTTGCTGGGTTCCATTTATATTTTTTAAGGCAATGCGAAGATTTCATCTACTTTATTGAGACGCGCAATGAAAGTTTTTTTGAATCAACCAGTTATTACAAAGCTTTAAATGGAACTGAACACCAAACTAAAAACGGAGAAATAGTTTTGCATTGTATGAATCATTCAACCTATCACAGGGGACAATTAATTACGATGTTACATAATTTAGCGATTACCGATTTACCTTCAACTGATTATATGACATATTGCAGATTGGTTAAGGATAGTAAATTGAAGGATTAAAGATGTTCAGTTGGTTTATTAAAACTCCAAATTAGAATTATATCGACGCAGAATTGTATACTTGAATATACAACTTCGTGAATGGATTAAATCAAATTAATAGTTACAAAATGATTTTTAGAAAGGCTAAAATGGCTATTGAAAGTATTAATTCGAATACAAAAAGGAAATAATAAGGATAAATGGAAAGTATAATTAATGTTTAATCTGAGCTTATCAACCAATAAATGGTATAAAATGAGTAATTCAAGAGTTATTTGTATACAATAATGTGCAAAACATGTTAAAATCAACAATTATTTTTTATTTTATTTTTGATAATATAAATTTATGTATAATTTTGCAATAACCAAATATTTTTCCAATGGCAAAATCAACAAAAAAAGCAGCAGGCAAACGTGGACGTCCTGCCGGCAAAAAAGTAGCAGCTAAACAAGCAGCTCCTAAAAAAGCAGCTCCTAAAAAAGCAGCAGCTAAAAAAGCAGCTCCTAAAAAAGCAGCTAAAAAAGCAGCTCCTAAAAAAGCAGCAGCTAAAAAAGCAGCTCCTAAAAAAGCAGCTAAAAAAGCAGCTCCTAAAAAAGCAGCTAAAAAAGCGGCTCCTAAAAAAGCAGCAGCAAAGAAAGCAGGTAAGCGTGGCCGTCCGGCTGCAAAAAAAGCGGCTCCTAAAAAAGCAACTGCTAAAAAAGCGGCTCCTAAAAAAAAGGCAGCTAAAAAAGCTAAAGCACCAGTTGCTGCTCCAGCTGCCGGAAACGGTAATGCTTAATAAGCATGCAACTCAAAATTTTAAGGAGATCAATTGTTGGTCTCCTTTTTTTTTGCTTAATATCCAATTAGTATTTTTTAGTATCTACTTATAAAGAAGCGTTAGTGATTTAAAAAGATGCTTATGAAAATTAATCGGAAATGAGCCGTTTATGAAATTCCACTCATTTAGTAACTGCTCGTTTCAATTAAATGAATAAGATTCTGTTACAGGCTAAATAAAAACAAACTCAACTATTCAAATTGTGGCCTCCCTGTTTTCAGATTCAACAATAAATACACTAAGTATTATCAGTTATAAGTTAGCAATAGAAAGGATGTTATAAATTTCAGTAATTGCATCCTAAAAGTATTCGTAAAGTATTGACATACGCACTATTATTCTGGGCTTGGAAATCTTATCATTTGCCATCTAACATTCTGGTGTATTGAGTCCAAAAGCAGCAGAATATGCCATTTCCTAAAAAAAGATTTGTTTGAGCTAAGTAAAATTTCATTAATTATGTGTTGAATTTGAAGAAATTAACAGTAACTTTATACCTTTAACAAAAATTGTTTTTCTAACGAAAATTTTTAGCTATGAAAAAATTAATACTTACACTCTTAACAGGGTTACTTACCCTAAGCATGTTTGCGCAGTCTGCCGCACAGGTGACTCCGTTTAACAGGGCGGAAATGATGGCAAAATTAAAAAATGCCAAAGCCGTACCTTACCAATCAACGGTAAAAGATAATGGAACTGGCATTCCTTACAATGCTGAAACTTTTTACGCTAAATCAGGTTCGCGCACAGGCGAAACTATTGGTAACACTGGCTATCCACTACAATCCAATTCTGCCGCTATGGATCGCGTTATTGCTTACCCTGATGGTTCTATTTCGGCCATTTTTACAGGTTCAACAGTTGCTGATGGTTCTTGGGCTGACCGCGGCATGTTTTACAACCACAACGATGGTACTTCATGGGGACCAGCTCCCACAGCACGCGTTGAAACTGCTCGTTCAGGATTCGGAACACTTATTATGGTAGAAGATCATGAAGTAGTTTTATCACACGATGGTACTACAATAGGTGCTTATGCTAACTCTGCTGCTGGTGCAACAGACTGGTCTGCACTTGGAGTTTCAACTTTACACATAGGTTTATGGCCACGTGCTTATTGCCCTGTAGGTACTGATGACATTTATTTAATAAGCCCTAACGCTGGAACACCAACTGCAATCAACTTTTCGCGTTCTGATGATGGTGGTGCAACTTATACGGTTTCTAACTCCACACTGCCGCTAGATGCAGCAGCATGTGTTACTTCATTATCTGCAGATTGTTACCAAATTGCAGTTAGTGGTTCTACTGTTTATGTGCTTTACGGTAGCTCATGGACTGACTTATATTTATTAACATCTACCGACAATGGTAATCCAGGAACTTGGACTATCGAATCTATAATAGAAACTGGCCTTTGTAACTATCAAGGTGACTTAGATCAAACTTCTGATATTGACGGTGATGGTATTGCTGATACAATCAACACTACAGATGCTTTCCATGAAATGATTCTTGACGATGCTGGCATTCTTCACGTTTGGTCTGGTTATTCAGCATTGTTGGATGAGGACGGAGCAGTTGAAGGTTGGAGCTATTTCCCTGGCGTTGGTGCTATGTGGTATTGGAATTCAACTATGCCTATTACAGGTGAACCTATGTTGTTCGACTTAACTGTTGACTGGGATGGTTCTGGTGACTATATAGATGGTATTGGTGCTGACTTAGGTATGTATGATGGTGTTACCTTCTGCTCTATGCCTGCAGCATCAGTTGATTACGATTTAAATCGTATCTATCTTGCTTATTCAATGCCGATTGAATACACAGACTATTTTGATGATCCAACAGTAGCTGAGGCTCAATCTTTCCGCGATATCTTCGGAACATATTCTGATGATGGTGGTATGTCATGGTCTTCTCCTGTTAACATGACTTATACAGCTCATGAAAACTTAGAATCTGTGTATGCTTATGCTTATGATAGAGTTGTTGATGGTTGTATGCATACAATTTGGATGCAAGATGAAGAACCAGGTACAGCTTTAGATGTTGGACAAGTTGCTCTTGATGCAAATGCAATGGGTACTATTCAATATCGTTGTTTTGACGAAGCTCGTTTTAACCCTTATCCACCAACGGCAGAATACGATTTCACTGCAACTGATGCTCTAGTTAGTTTCAATAACTTATCAGTTGATGCCGATGATTATTCTTGGGATTTTGGTGATGGTTCTTCTTCATCTGCAGAAAATCCTTCACACCCTTATGCTTTGTCTGGTGCATATAATGTATGCTTAACTGCAACTAACAAATATGATAGCGATAATAATTGTAAAGTAATCAATATCAATGTTGGTGTTATTAATCAAGTTTTAGACGCTGCTATTGCTGTTTACCCTACACCTGCTTCTTCTAATGTAACAATTGAAGTTGCTGGTAATTTCGGTACTATCTTTGCCGAAATGTATAATGCTTTAGGCGAAAAAGTTATTAATACAGCTGCATTTAGCGGTAATGTTAATTTCGATCTTTCAACTATTGCTGCAGGTAATTACATCGTAAAAATTTATACTGCTGATGGTTTATTTACAAGCCGTCAAATTACAGTTAGCAAATAATTATTGCTAAAATATTAATAAAAAAAATCCGGCTAATTGCCGGATTTTTTTTATTCCAAATTAATCAGAAGGGCTTAGCAAATTATCTACACTATTTATTTAGATGGTCGTAATCTTATTTGAAATCAATTTTGAAACCTGTAAATTATTGGCTGGAAACATCTGCATTTATTACAAACAATTAAGTGACACGATTGCTATTGCTTATTGTAGGTTTATGCTTAAAAAAGAATACGAAATTATCATATTAAATACGCTTTAAAATCTGCCAAAACAATTTCAAGCTAATCTTCGCTTGAATATCCGATATACAACAAAAAAGTAAATTCAATTTGATACCAATTGGCTACTTCATGCTTGTTGCACCACCAATGAAATAATCTACAGCATTGGATTATAGTCGAATTTGACCTTTGAGCCGCAATAGTAATTAAATAAAATACTTGTTGCTATGCATCAGCTTTCATAGGGCTGTAATCGTTACAAATAATTACATTTTATTTCAAATTTAATTAGTAGAAACATAACTGATGTAAATAAAAATCAATTGTAAGTAAAAAATTAAATGTTGCCATTTTTTACTAAAAAAATTGAAATGCGTTTATAGCAAGTAAACGGATAATATTTTCGCTCATCCTATAACCAAGCATTACAAAATTATTTAACAATGCATATTGAAATTCTATTAAGTGCGGTAATTCAGTTACTAATTAAAAAATACCATAGTCGCTATCATAATATTAGTTGAGTGTAGCATGCACCTTATAAAAAAAGCGCTATATCTTCCGACACAGCGCTTTATATAATTAATTAATAGCATTAAACCATCAACGATGCAAGCACAAGGCTAACAACACTCATCAACTTAATTAAAATATTAATTGATGGTCCAGAAGTATCTTTAAATGGATCTCCAACTGTATCGCCAACAACAGCTGCTTTATGCGGCTCGCTGCCTTTGTAATAAGTTTTCCCATTTATTTCAACGCCTTCTTCAAACATCTTTTTAGCATTATCCCATGCACCACCTGCGTTAGATTGAAAAATTGCCATCAACACACCACTAACGGTAACACCAGCTAACAATCCGCCTAACATTTCAGGGCCCATTAAAACATTTTCACCAGTATTTAATCCTAATACTTTAGGCGCAAAACCAACAATAACTGGAACCAACACTGCCATTAAACCCGGCAATACCATTTCCTTAACAGCTGCTTTTGTTGAAATTTCAACACATTTTGCATATTCCGCCTTACCTTCTGCAGCATTAAAAGTATCCTGATCTGCTTTTGACCATTCGCTCATCTCAGTTTCACCGTTGCGCTTCATTACTTCTAATGCAGCTTTTAATTCTGGAATAGTAGCAAATTGACGACGCACTTCTTCAATCATTGCCATGGCAGCTTTACCTACGCTTTGCATAGCCATTGCTGAAAACAAGAATGGCAACATTGCACCGAATAATAAGCCTGAAATAACGTGCGCCTGTGAAATATCTATTTTAGTTAATCCTGTAACCTGCATAAAAGCGCCAAACAAGGCTAGTGCAGTTAATGCAGCAGAACCAATTGCAAATCCTTTACCAATAGCGGCTGTAGTATTACCAACGGCATCTAATTTATCAGTTCTTTGACGCACTTCTTTTGGTAAATCTGCCATTTGAGCAATTCCCCCTGCGTTATCTGAAATCGGACCGTAGGCATCTACTGCTAACTGAATGCCAGTATTAGCAAGCATTCCAACTGCCGCAATTGCAATACCATATAAACCGCCACATGCAAATGAAATCATAATTGATGCACCCAAAATAATAACGGGTATAGCGGTTGACATCATACCTACACTTAAACCTGCAATAATATTAGTAGCAGCCCCAGTAGATGATTGACGAACAATCTTCATTACAGGTGGTTTACCTGTTCCTGTGTAATATTCAGTAATAAATCCAATAGCCGTTCCAGCTGCCAAACCTACAATTGTGGCGATAAAAATGCCTAAAGAAGTGATGGTTCGCTCTTTGCCACCATAAAGCACATCAACAAATGAAAATGAGCTTGGCAACATCCAGTCAATAATAAAATAAGACAAAATAACCATTACAATAGAAGAGCCAATAGCACCGCCGTTTAAGGCTTTTTGCGGATCTCCACCTTCTTTAACACGAACAAAAAATGTTCCAATAATTGAAGTTAAAATACCTGCACCACCTAATACTAAAGGCAATAACACTGCAGATAGTCCATTAAATCCATCTTCGCCGAAGCTCGCACCATCTGCTAAAGTCCCAGCCATAAATGCAGTTCCCAATACCATAGTACCTACAATAGAACCAACATAACTTTCAAATAAATCGGCTCCCATACCAGCAACATCTCCAACGTTATCACCTACGTTATCTGCAATTGTTGCAGGATTAAGCGGATGGTCTTCAGGAATTCCTGCTTCAACCTTTCCCACTAAATCGGCTCCGACATCCGCTGCCTTTGTATAAATACCCCCACCAACGCGCGCAAATAAAGCAATTGAAGAAGCACCGAATGAAAACCCTGTTACTACATTTATCACTTTAACTGCAGCAGCTTGGCCTTCAAAACCATACATATTAGCATAAATAATTAATAAGCTACCTAAGCCCAAAATGCCCAAGCCAACAACGCCCATACCCATTACTGAGCCTCCAGTAAATGCTATTTCCAAGGCTTTACCTAAGCCCTTACGAGCAGCGTTTGTAGTGCGCACGTTGGCTTTTGTTGCAACACGCATACCAATAAAACCTGCAAAAGCGGAACAAAATGCGCCTACAATAAATGATACGCCAACAAGCCCTGAAGAATTTTCTTCACTTGCACCAGAAATACCTAATAAAATGGCAACAATTATTACAAAAATTGCCAAAATCTTGTACTCAGCGCGCAGAAAAGCCATAGCACCATCAGCAATAGCTTTTGCAATGCCTGCCATACGCTCGTTTCCAACCTCCTGTTTAGCTACCCATGCGCTTTTCACATAAGTAAAAATTAAAGCTATAACTCCTAACGAAGCTACACCATAAAGAAGCATGTTTACATCCATAATTTAACGATTTGTTTAAGTTAGTCTTTGAGGTCGCTAAAATAGGGGTTTGAGGTCATATTATTCAACAAACATCTGTTAACAGCGCCTTTTTTGCTATTTTATTTCAATTATCTTTACCCTAATGAAATATATTATTCGCCCTTTTTTATTGATTGTAATTTTACCCTACATAGCTTCAGCACAAGTTGGTTACAGCGATGCAGGCGCTCATGCAAATAGCATGGGAAATGCAAGCGTAACATTTGAAGATGTTTACAGTGTGCAAAATAATCAAGCTACTTTGGCTTTTGTTGAAAATGCATCTGCAGGAATTAGCACGCAAAATTTTTATTTAATTGAGGGTGGCCTTAATGCGCATTATGCTGTAGCCGCTTTACCCACAAATAAGGCAGGCGTATTTGGATTGAGTGCCAACTATGCTGGAGATAATACTTTTAATCAAACTAAAATCGGCCTTGCATACGGTAGGAAATTGGCAGAAAATGTTGGCATTGGTGTTCAGCTCGATTATGTTGGCACAAAAACAGAAACAGTTGGAACTGGAGCTGCGTTTACATTTGATATTGGGTTGCTGTATAAACCTGTTAAAAATTTATCAATCGGTGCAAAAGTATTTAATCCTATTCGTGCGAAAACTGGAATGGACTATGAAGAAGAAATACCGTCAATAATAAATGTAGGTATTGCATATATGCCTTCCACAAAAGTTACCATCTGCATAGAAGGTGAACAGAACATTCAAGATGATATCCGATTTAAAGCGGGGGCTGAATATAATATTATTGAACAACTCTATTTACGCGGCGGCTACCTATCAAATCCGTCAATGCTTACCGCTGGGTTAGGCATAAAAATAAAATCATTGAATTTAGATTTTAGCAGTCAATTTCATCAGCAATTAGGATTAATACCTGGAGTTGGTATTAGTTATAAATTTTAATCCCTTTCATGAACCCAATAGCACCAAATTGTAATTCCATTTTAAAAATTTCGGCACTGCCGCTTTTTATACTTTGTTTGTTGCTTACTCAACAAGTAAATGCCCAAGAAAACAAAGCGGAAGGTAAATTATTGGAAGATGACATGATTGAAGGCGCAGCAGAAAAACTAGACAACTCAGACATTTCAATTGAAACGTATCAAGAAAATTTAACCTACTTATTAAATAATCCAATTAATATTAATAAGTCAGGATATATTGAACTGCGCAATTGCGGAATATTTTCGGAAATCCAAATTCGCGATTTATTAAAGCATATCGAATCTTTTGGCCCTCTTTTAAATATTTACGAATTACAAACTATTGCATCTTTTACTAACGAAGACATTTTAAATATTAAACCATTTATTCGATTTGATGCCAATAATGCTTATGCTGTACCTTTTTATAAGAAATTATATGTAGGCGATTATCAGTATTTTTTTAGATTGAGTCGCTACATAGAACTTCAAGATGGTTATGTGGAAGACAGCTTGGGTGCAGCTGCTTATGCAGGAAATAATTATCGTGTTTATACACGTTTAAGATATAATTATCAAAATAATTTAAGTTGGGGTATCACTGCCGAAAAAGATGCTGGTGAAGCAATATTTGGTGAAACGCAACCAAATGGGTTTGATTATTATTCAATGCACTTCTTCAAAAAAGGTACAGGTACCTTACGCGCTATTGCTTTGGGCGACTATGAAATTCGCATTGGACAGGGCTTAACTATGTGGAGTGGATTTGGCATTGGCAAGAGTGTATATCCGGTTGCAATTAGAAGAGCAGGTCCTGTGTTAGATAGCTATTCTTCAACTAATGAGAATAGATTTATGCGCGGTGCAGGTGTTACTCTTGGATTAAATAAATGGCAAGTAACTGCATTTGGATCGCACAAGGCTGTTGATGCAAATGTTTCGCTCATTGATACGGTGAGTGACGAAATAATTCAAGTATCGGCGATAGATGAAAGCGGTCTGCACAGAACAGTTAATGAGTTGGAGAAAAAAAATGTAATTAATGAAACCATTGCCGGTTTTGATGCCACCTATTACAATGGGCAATTTAATGCAGGCATTTCGGGTGTTTATTATCAATTTTCATCGCCATTAGAAACACCTACACAGCCTTATGAAATTTACGATTTTTCGGGAAATAAATTATTCAATGCGAGTTTGCACTATAATTATTTATGGCGCAATTTATTAATTTTTGGTGAAACAGCTATGAGTGATAATTTAAGTATGGCAACCATTAATGGTGTAATTATGCCTGTTGATCCAAAAGTAGATTTCGCTGTTTTACACCGCTATTTCTCACCCGATTATCAAAGTTTGTATGGTGCAACATTTTCTGATGGCACATTACCTCAAAATGAATCAGGCACTTATTTCGGAACAGAAATTAAACCGATTAAAGGATGGAAAATAAGTAGTTATATCGATTTGTATAAACATCAATGGTTAGGATACAGAACTGATGCTCCTGCTTATGGCACCGATTTTTTAGGACAAATAGCTTGGCAACCATCGCGCACTTTTGAAACCTACATCAGGTTCAAAAGAGAATTAAGTGATAGAAATACATCTACAGATTATTATGAAGAAGAGCCTGCAATTAGTGAAATAACTCAATTAGAAAAATCGAATATTCGCTGGCATGCCAATTATGTTGTAAATAAATCGCTTACTTTAAAATCGAGAGTTGAATTTAGTTTTTATGACGAACAAGTTGGATTTCCTGAAAAGGGCTACTTGATATTTCAGGATTTCAACTATCATCCACTTGGAAAACCTTATGGTTTCGCAACGCGATTCGCAATATTTAATACAGACTCGTACAACGCACGAATTTACGCCTATGAAACAGAGGTTTTATATGCCTATTCGATAATTGGATTAAGTGGTAAAGGAACACGCGTTTATCTTTTACTTACCTATTCACCAACAAAATGGCTAGATATCTGGGCGCGCATTAGCAATACTTGGTATAGCAGTGAAGAGGAACTTGGTTCTGGTGACAATACCTTTCCGGGCAACACTAGAAGTGATGCAAAATTGCAATTCAGATTTAAATGGTAAAATTTACTGCTAAAAATTAAATACCTGTTCCTTTTTTAAGGACAAGGGTATTAGCAATTTTATCGTGCAGCGCCTGCTTTTTCCCATCAATAAATGCCAGCAAAAAGCCAAGCATAAAAATAATTGTGGAAACCAGGCGGCCAAAATGCCTTACTATGGCGGTAACAATGTTAATTTTTCCGCCATCTTTTCGACGAACACGTATACCAGTAGCAAATTTTCCCAAGGTTGCACCGAATAAACCCTCAAATAGCGCAAAATAAAGTAATGGCAGCACTAAAAATCCAACGGTTGCTTGCATTTTATATTTCTCTATAAAATTTTCTATGTAAATCCCTCTGTTTGGGTCGCGCGCAATAGGCTCGAAATATGCGAAAGACTGATATTTATCCATTAAACTAGGCTTACCTTCATCGCCAGAAGGCTTTAGTTTTGCTGGTGTTTTTCCCATGCTAATGAATAGAAACGCACCTACAACCATCCCTACAAGTAACATATCGATTAAAAATGCGACTATACGCCTAGAAAGTGGAGCTGCTTGGTAATTGTGAGTCATAAAACTAAAGTTTTGTTAAATTTTAGGTGTGTTAAGGCTCAAAGATAGTAACTATTTAATAAGCCTCAACTGCCTAAAACCGTAAAATGTCGTTTTATTGCGTTTTCCCCTCATTTTTCTATAATTTCAAAGTGATACAAATTTACGAACCATGTCGGTTTTAGTTACCTTTGCAGTCTCAAAGACAAAGCATTTATAAAGTAAGATGGAAAATACTAGGAATTTTTGCATAATTGCACATATTGATCACGGTAAAAGCACACTTGCCGACAGGTTGCTTCAGGTTACCAAAACGGTATCAGAAAGGGATGAACGAGCTCAAGTTTTGGATGACATGGACATTGAGCGAGAGCGTGGAATTACCATTAAAAGTCACGCCATTCAAATGGATTTTGAATATGAGGGGAAACCCTATGTATTAAATCTGATTGATACTCCCGGTCACGTTGATTTTAGCTATGAAGTTTCAAGAAGTATTGCTGCTTGCGAAGGTGCACTGCTTTTGGTTGATGCAACACAAGGCATACAAGCACAAACTATCTCGAATTTATATCTTGCCATAGAACACAATTTGGAAATTGTACCTATTATCAATAAAATTGATATGGATGGTGCTATGATTGAAGAAGTTAAAGACCAGATTGTTGACTTAATTGGTTGCACGCGTGAAAGTATTTTGGAAGCAAGTGGAAAAACTGGATTAGGCGTAGATAAAATATTTGACGCAATTATACACCGAATTCCTGCTCCAAAGGGCGACCCTAATGCGCCGCTTCAAGCATTAATTTTCGACTCAGTTTTCAATTCATATCGTGGGGTTGTTGCCTACTTCCGAATTTTCCAGGGAACCATTAAAAAAGGTGAAAAGGTAATGTTCGTTAATACAAAAAATGTTTACGAAGCGAACGAAGTTGGCATTATGCGTTTATTATATGAACCTAGATCTGCGGTTTCAGCAGGCGATGTTGGATATGTAATTACTGGAATTAAAGAAGCTAAAGAAATTAAAGTAGGTGATACCATTACAACAAAAGAAAATCCTTGTCAGAATATTGTTGAAGGATTTAAAGATGTTAAACCAATGGTATTTGCAGGCATATATCCGATTGACAATGATGATTTCGAAGATTTACGCGATTCGATAGAGAAATTACAGTTAAATGATGCCTCATTAGTGTATGAGCCAGAAAGTTCAGTGGCTTTAGGATTTGGATTTAGATGCGGATTTTTAGGGTTATTACATTTAGAAATTATCCAGGAACGTCTTGAACGTGAATTTGACCAGAACGTAATTATAACTGTTCCAAACGTTTCATTTGATTGCTTTACTACTTCTGGTAAAAAAATAGTAGTGCACAATCCTACCGATTTGCCAGACCCAGGTTCAATTGATCATGTAGATGAACCTTATATTCGTGCACAAATAATATCGCAACCCGATTATATTGGTGCAATTATGAAATTGTGCTTGGATAAGCGTGGCATTTTAAAAAACCAAATTTATTTAACACCTACAAGAGTTGAATTATCTTGGGAGATGCCATTGGCCGAAATCGTTTTTGATTTTTATGATAAATTAAAATCTATTTCACGTGGCTATGCAAGTTTCGATTATGAATTAATTGATTACAGAGATGGTGATTTAATTAAATTGGATATTAAGCTCAATGGCGAAAATGTTGATGCGTTTTCAGCAATTATACATAGAGATAAGGCTTATGATTTCGGCAGTAAGCTTTGTGGTAAATTAAAAGATTTATTACCAAAGCAACAATTCGTAATTGCTATTCAAGCTGCTATCGGTGCAAAAATTATTGCTCGTGAAACTATTTCTGCTATGCGCAAAGATGTAACTGCAAAATGTTATGGTGGTGATATCTCGCGTAAGCGAAAATTATTAGAAAAGCAGAAAAAAGGTAAGAAACGTATGCGCCAGATTGGCACAGTGGAAGTTCCACAAGAAGCTTTCTTAGCCGTGTTAAAACTAAACGACGATTAACTAATTACATGCCGATAATATTAGATGGTAAGAAACTATCACAGGAAATTCAAGCAGAAATAAAAGCTGAAATTGACCTGAGAAAGCAACAAGGTAAAAAAGTACCGCACCTAGCAGCTGTTTTAGTTGGCAACGATGGCGCAAGCACAACTTATGTTAATAGCAAAATTAGATCATGCAATTTAATCGGCATGCAATCTACATTTATTCATTTAGATGCCAACATTACCGAAGTTGATTTACTAAAGGTTGTAAACGATATCAACAATAATAATGATATAGATGGCCTAATTGTTCAACTTCCTTTGCCAAAACATATCGAAGAATCGATAATTACCGAAGCTATAAATCCGAATAAAGATGTTGATGGATTTCATCCTATAAATTTAGGGCGCATGCAATTAGGTTTACCAGCCTTTGTTTCGGCAACTCCTGCTGGCATTCTTACTATGTTAGCACGCTATCAAATTGAAACTGCTGGCAAACATTGTGTTGTAATTGGTAGAAGTAATATTGTTGGTACACCTATGAGTATTTTATTATCACGTAATACAAATCCTGGAAACTGCACTGTAACTATTTGCCATAGCCGAACAAAAAATCTGGAGGATATTTGTCGCAATGCTGATATTATTATTGCTGCACTTGGTAAACCAGAATTCGTTACTGCAAATATGGTAAAAGAGGGTGCAGTTGTTGTTGATGTTGGCATTTCAAGAATGCCTGCAGACAATGAAAAAGGATATGTAATTAGAGGGGATGTGAAATTTGATGAAGTAGCACCAAAATGTTATGCTATTTCTCCCGTGCCTGGCGGTGTAGGTTTAATGACGGTTGCCTCTTTACTGATGAATACTATGAAAGCATGCCGTGCAAACGGATAAATACTTTTTGCTATTTGTCGAGCTTAGTAAAAAAACAATTATAATAAAGTATTAATTATAAACTGACGCAATTTATGCAACTACCCATAATGGAACAATTTTATACCATTCAAGGCGAAGGATTTCACCAAGGTAGAGCTGCGTATTTTATTCGGTTAGCAGGTTGTGATGTTGGATGTATTTGGTGCGATGTTAAAGAAAGCTGGAACGCTGAAAATCATCCTAAAAAGAATATAGCTGAAATTGTTGATGATATAAAAAAATATCCGGTAAAATTAGTTGTAGTAACAGGTGGTGAGCCTTTAATGTATGATTTAACTGTACTAATTGATACTTTACATCAAAACGATTATGAAGTAAATATTGAAACTTCAGGTGCACATCCTCTAATTGGCAACCCCGACTGGATATGTTTTTCTCCTAAAAAATTTAAAGCACCACTGCAGTCTGTAGCCCTTGTTGCCAATGAATTAAAGGTTGTTGTATTTAACAAACATGATTTAGTTTGGGCCGAAGAAAATAGAAAATTAGTTAATGCAAATTGCAAATTATATCTGCAACCAGAATGGAGTAAACACGATGAAATGACTACGCTGATAATTGATTATGTAAAAGCCCATCCCGAATGGGAACTAAGTTTACAATTGCACAAATTTATTAATGTGCCATAAAAAAAGGGCTACTCACACGAGCAGCCCTTTAAAGTATTTATTAAATACTGAATTATTTCAATACTACTATCGAATAGTTTAATTGATAATCAGCATTCATTAAGCTAACCTGATACATACCAGGAGCAGCATTT
>Ga0163144_10001901_pt1 | contig 48747 bp, 50 predicted proteins | sample OliLak19BULKMAT1_FD_123175 | JGI IMG/M metagenome (GOLD analysis project Ga0163144, IMG submission 123175) | Freshwater microbial mat bacterial communities from Lake Vanda, McMurdo Dry Valleys, Antarctica - Oligotrophic Lake LV.19.BULKMAT1 | ecosystem: Environmental > Aquatic > Freshwater >... | reverse complement strand
TTGGCGTGCGAGGACTGGACCGGCCGAGCATTCCGCCGCCAAAAACCGCTGCCGTCGCCTGAGCCGGGAGGCGCCGCTCAGGACTCCACAGCCCTGATATTCTTGTGCGTGGCGCCAGACGAGCCGTTGAACAACGGCAGCAAGGCGTCTTTTTCCGACAGGACGATTTCGCTGTAGATCAGCGGCCATCGCACATTGAGCTCCGGATCGTTCCACCTGATCCCCGCTTCGCTCTCACGCGAGTAAGGGGCATCCACCTTGTATGAAACGATGGTCTCGCTCGACAGCGTGAGGAAGCCATGCGCGAAGCCGCGCGGGATGTACAGTTGCTCGCCTTCGTCGGCGCTCAGCGCCGTGCCGATCCATCGCCCGTAGTTCGAAGAATTCGGCCTGATATCCACGACGACATCGTAGATCGCGCCCTTCAGCACGCGGACGAGCTTTGCCTGCTCGAAGGGGGCACGTTGGAAGTGCAGGCCGCGCAATGTGCCCCGGGCCGACGAAAGCGACTGGTTGTCCTGGACGAAATCGGCATCGATGCCAATTTCCGAGTATGCGGATTTCGACCAGACTTCCATGAAGTGTCCACGGCTGTCGACAAACCGCTTGGAGCGGACCAGTAGTACGCCACTGCCCTTTTCCAGCTCTTGTGCGGTGAAATTCATGGATGCCCCTGGCCGCCTCTGGTCGAGTTCGAGACCAAGTGGCGCAGCCTATATCAAAAGGCCAATGTTCTCAATGTTGCGGCTGGCGTCGTTCACCTGGTAACGCGAAGAAGTCGACATGAAATTGCTCGTCTTGGGTGCTCAAGGTCAGCTGGGCCAGGAACTCGCGGCCTTGTGCGCCGTGCGCGGCATCGCGGCCAGGCTGATGACCCGGTTGGAATGCGACATTTCCAATCCCGGCCAGATCCGGGCAGCGATCGAAGGTGCAAGCCCGTCCGTCATCGTCAATGCCGCCGCCTACACGAAAGTGGATCAGGCAGAGAAGGAGCCCGGCCTGGCGCAACTGGCGAATCGCGATGGCCCGGCAATGCTGGCGCAGGCGTCGGCGGACCGTGACATACCGTTGATCCATGTCTCCACCGACTACGTTTTCGACGGCAGCAAGACCTCGTCTTACATCGAAGCGGATCCCGTCATGCCGCTGGGCGTCTATGGCCTCTCCAAGGAAGCCGGTGAAAGGGCCATCCGGAGCGTTCAGGCTCGCCACATCATCGTCAGGACGGCGTGGGTCTACGGCATGTACGGACGCAATTTCCTGAAAACCATGCTGGACCTCGCTGCATCCAGGGAAAGCTGGGGCGTGGTCAGCGACCAGGTGGGCAATCCCACGAGCACGGCCGATCTCGCGGAGGCACTCCTGGCGGCGGCCGAAAAGGCATCCCGGGACGACGCCTGCTGGGGGACCTACCACTTTGCAGGACAAGGCGATGCGACCTGGTTCGAATTCGCCGAGGAAATCGTCGCGGCGCAGACTGTCTTCACCGGCAAGCGCCCCATCGTGAAAGCCATCGCGACGAAGGATTATCCGACCCCGGCGCGCCGGCCCCGCAACTCGCGACTGAACAGTGACCTCTTTGCTTCGGTCTTTGGCCTTCGGGCGCTCCCCTGGCGGGCGAGAACGCGCAACGTTGTGGAAACAATCTTCGCACAGCGTCGTGAACAAGACTGAAAACGATTACCGACGAGGCTCCGGGCGCCGATCCGCAAGCTGTTCCAGCGCGGCGGCAAAACCGGCGGCGTCGCCGCAGTCGACGCGCCGATAGCCGTCCGGCCCCGCGGCGCGCGCCAGCAGATCGACATCGGACTCCGCACTGCCCACGAAGAGCACCGGCTTGCCCGACTCGATACAGGCGTAGATCTTGGACGGCATCACGAAGCCTATGAATGCATCCTTCAAGGTCACGAGATGCGCATCGGGCGCGCGCAACAGCGCGGCCAAGCGGTCCAGGGGAACGGGTTGGGATTTGTGAAAAGGAAGACCCTGTTCGGTGAAACGCGCGACAAGCTCGTCGGCACCGGCCCCTGTCGCGCTCAACCACAGGCGCACCCTGCCGGTACCTGCGCGATGATGGAGCCTGTATCCCTCGGCGACCGTCTCGACGTCGTGCGCCACGCCGAAATTTCCGGCGTACAGCAGCACGCAGGAGCCCTTGAGGTCAGCCGGCAGCGGTTCGGCCACGACATCCTTGGCAAACGACACCGGCGAGCCGTCACGCACGAGGGCGATGCGTTCCTCAGCTACTCCGGTCTCCCGGAGGCGCCTCAGCTGGTCGAGCCCGAGCACTTCGAAACCGCCGATCCGTCGACGCCAGAAATTCGTCAGCCCGAGCAGCAGGCCGAGGGCCGACGACGGCCTTTCGCGTGCCGCGATCAGGCACTCGGGATGGAAATCGGTGATGCGATAGACGAGACGGCCGCGCCACAGCGGCTTGAGCGGCGCCAGCAGGTGGATGAGCAGCGGCGGCGATCCGGTAAACAGGATGCCGTCGGCTGCCCGCAAGGCACGAAAGCCCGCCACGACCAGACGCAGATTGGTGGTCGCCGTCCATAGCAGGCGTGCCAGGAAAGAGCGGCGCGGCACCGGACGGGTCGATAGCCGGATCTCGCTCAACGAACCCCTGCCCCGCGTCTCCTGCCGGGTCGAGCCCTCGCCCGAGGCCAGGCCGATCAGCGTCACCTCGTGGCCCTGCTCGGCCAGCGCGCGCGCGCGCATCTGCATGTACTGGCCGACGGCGCCGAAATCGGGCGGCAGCCAGTCGGCGATGATGACAACCCGGCGCTCGGACGCGAGATCGAACGGACTATGCTCCAACAGATCACTCATCCGCCGGCATCCCCGGCACGATCCGCGCGGCCGACCGAGCGGTAAAGCGTCTCCAAGCGGCGCGCGATCGTCGGCCAGCCATATTGCCCGACAACGACAGCACGGCCGCTCTCGCCCATGATGCGGCTTCGCGCGGGATCGCCAAGCAGCGCATTGAGCCCGTCGGCAATGGCCGCCGGTATAGGATCGACAACCAGGCCGGCCTCGGCATCGTGGACGATTTCCGACATGCCGACATCGGCCGTCGTCAGAACCGGAACGCCGCGGCGCATCGCTTCGAAGGCCGCGAGGCCGAAATTCTCCGACAACGAGGTCATGGCGAACACCCGCGCCGCAGTGAACAGCGCCTCCTTGTCGACGCCCGCGACGTGACGGGCGAGGATCGTCACCCGTCCCGAAACGCCGAAGCGTTCGGCCTCGGCCGCCAGGAAGGCAGCGTGCCCGTCGGCATCGTCGCCGGCGATCACGACGCGCGCCGCCGGTGCAAGCGACAGGGCCGCGATCAGCCGGTCGAGCCCCTTCTCCCAGCTGATGCGGCCGAGTGCCAGGACCGGCGGACTGCCGCCGACGGCAGCCGCCACGTCGGGCGACAGCGCCGCCGCTGAAGGCGCCGGCGGGTCGTCGACGCCGTGTGGGATCGTGGCAATGGGCGGCAGCTTCCAGCCGAATCCCGCAAGGTGTGCCGCCTCGACCGCCGACGTGGCGTGAATGGCGGCGGCGCCTTCCAGGTTGGCGCGCTCCACCAGGGCGATCCACGCCGCCTTCGTCCAGCGACTCTTGCGGCGCATCAGTTCAGGCACCAGCATGCCGCGCGGCGATATCACGTACGGCACCCGGTGCGCCCGTGCGGCCCGGGCACCGGCCCAGATCGGCCACAGATAGACGGCATGGAGATGAACGGCGTCGAAACCCGCGACCTGTCGCGCCAGCGCGCGCGCCATCGGCGGCGACCAGTACAGGCGGCGCAGCAGGCGGCTCGGAAAGTATGTCACCTTGACGCCCTCGAGATCGACCGGGCTCAGCAGCGGCACGGCACTGTCCTGATCACCATCGACATTCGTGGTGAAGACGTGAACGTCGTGGCCGAGCGCCGCAAGCGCGCGACAGAGAGCGTGGACCGTGCGGATCGGACCGCCGTATCGAACTGCGGGCAAATAGGTCGGTACGACGTGAAGCAGGCGCAAGGACGATCCGGCGGCAGTCAGGACTGATGCGGCTGGGCCCCGCCGGCACGGGCGTAGAGCCACTTGAGGCCGATCGGCAGCGCGTATTTCACCAGCGCCCAGTAGACGAGGAAGAACATGATGGTCGCGCCGAACATCTTGGGCAGGGATATTTCGACACCCGAGCCCGCCACGTTGTAGACGAACGCCAGCACGATGCCCTGCCGCACCATCCAGGGCAGCCTCGATCGCATGAAATGGCGGATAACGAAGGCCATCATCAGACCCACCGCCGCAATGCCCAGCAGCATCCCCGGAAAACCAAAGTCGGCGTAGTTCTCCGCCATGTAGCCGACGCTGATCGATGTTGAGCCGCGGATCACCTCGAACGGATCGGCGCCGGTCAGGCGGGCGAAGACCTCGGTGTCGGAGAGCGCCGCCTTGCCGGGAAAGAGGATGCGCGGCTTGAAGACGTGATCGAAGGCACTCTGCCATTGCCCCACGCCCGTAGCCCCCTCACGAGCCACCTGCTGGTAGTCGATCACCGATCCGAAAATGTCCACGTAGGCGAAACGGGTGAGCAGCGCGTAGGAGGCCTGACCCCAGTCGATGTTTTGCGGATTGGCAGCCTGCGAACCGAGATAGGCCAGTCGTTCCGACAGCGGCATTGTGATGTGCTGAGATTCCTCGCCGCCAGTCGCGTACTCGCGGTAGTCCATCTTCACCGCGGTCCAGAAAAGCCCCAGCCCCACCAGGACGGTGAGCCACAGGATGCCACCGAGAATCGACCCAGCGCGCAATGCCAGGCGAGCCGCGATTGCCGCGATCAGCAGATAAACGAACACGCCACGGAAATCCGACAGCATGCCGCTGAATCCGATCAGGATCTCGAACAGTACCGCGGCCATCATGAACTTGCCGCCGCGGCCGGTCGACATGACGGTGACGAACAGCAGGAACTCGGCCACGATCTTGAGTCGCGATACCGCTTCGAACTGCTGGCTGAGGCCGGGGATAAACCGGCTCGCATAGGTGCAGGCGACCGCCAGGACCAACGTTGCACAATAAAGAACGAAAAGATCCGTCGGCCGCCATTCGAGGTGGGCGTGCTCGTCCTCCGGCGCCGGCTTGGGAATCCCGCCGAGCATGGCGCGAAACACGCACGCCAGAATCACAAGGCTCGCGAGCATGTACCAGTAGGCATGGACGATACCGGACCCGAAGGGGCCTGCCCCCAGAGCCTCGCCCTCGACCATCGACTGCAGAATGCGGGCATAGGCCTGGGACCACTGCCAGAGGAAAATGTAGACCACCGCAGCCGGCATCGTCGGCTTGGCCACGATGCTGAGGGTGATCCAGGGCACGAAGCCACCCACCGCCATCGCCAGCGGATCGAGTGAAAACGGCGATATCAGAAGCAGCAGCATCCCCACGCCGAAAAACGTGCGACGCAGAAAGCCGTAGTCCAGCATCATGCTCGGCGCCCGGGCGGCTCGCGCACGAAGTGGGGAGTTCACGGTCACCACGAGTGGCCTCGCACTGGATAGCGTTTCATTCTGTCCTGCTTCGGGACTTCAAGGCGCTTGCCGCGCCTGCAATACCTTGGGCGGCCCGCGCTGGCGAGTAGGTTTCCATCCGCTCCGCCAGGGCCTGCCGGGTCCGGGCGGGGTCGAAGGACAGCACCTTGCCGATTCCCTCGGCCAACGCCGCGACGTTGCCGAGGGGGAAAACCGCCCCCGTGACGCCGGTTTCGACGAGATCCGGGCCGCAGCCGACGGCGTCGGAAACCACCGCCGGCACGCCACAAGCCATGGCTTCGTTGACGACCAGGCCCCAGGTCTCGCGCCCGTCGGACGGCAGGACGATGACATCGGCGGCCGCGTAGATGCCGGGCAGCTCGCTCTGATTGACGAAGCCGTGGAAATGCGTGCGCACGCCTGAGGCTGCCGCTGCAGAGGTAAGCGCCTCCTGCTGGTCGCCGGATCCGGCGAAGGCCACGTCGACGGGACTGCCACCCGCCGCCAGCCGAGCTGCCGCCTGCAGCACGTCGAGCGGCCGCTTGCGCTCGATCAGCTTGCCCACGAACAGCACGCGCCGGGCCGGCCCCGATTTGCAGCTGAGGGAAGCGCGGCCAGCGGCCTGGCTTGCGGCCTTGAAGGCGTCGTTGTCGACGCAATGCGGCGAGAAGAACAGCCGCTGCGATGGCGCGCCGTAGTGCAGGAGATAGTCGCGATTCCTCTGCCCGACGTAGAGGAAGCCGTCGAACCGCCGGAGCACGCCACGGAAGGCCATAGCCTTGGCCAGTCGGACCGCGCCGCTTCGCGGCCCGACGAGTTGGGAATCGCCGCGCACGAACACCGGGACTCCGGCACGCCGGCAGGCTTGCACGGCCTGCCAGTAGGCGCGAAGCGCCCATCCCGGCACAACGAAGCCGTCGAACGACCCGCCGGCGATTTCACCGGCGATTTCGGGCGTGTCGCAGCCTAAGAACCGGTCGGTCGACGGCGCCCGCGCCACGTTTCGCAGGAACTTGCTGTGGTAACCCGACAGGAGATCGACGTCCCACTCGAAGGCGACGTCGAACCCGGCGCGCGCCTGCTGCTCGGCCGTCTGGCGATGGGCATAGAACACGGTCAGGTCGCAGTGCTTCGCGAGCTCGCGAAAGAGCGGCGTGAAGTACTGGATCGGATGGCTGATCAGGAACCCGATGCGCAAGGCGTCCTCAGCGGGGTTGATGTCGCGCGCAGGCGCGGTCGAGCGCCTCGGCCAGGAGGCGGGTCGAATGGCGCGCGGAAAAAGCCTCGAAACCCGACCGGTCGACCCTATCGGGATCGAAGGCGGCGCTTTCCTCGATGAAGGCACGGAGCGCCGCCGCGATGATCTCCGGGGTGGGCAGCACCTCTTCCGTGAGGGTGGTCACCCGGCCGGCATGCGCGGCGCGGATCATCGCCACCGCCGTGCTCTGCTCGTGCAGGAGCGCGAAAACCGGCCGGCGCGACAGCATTCCCTGAAACACTTTCGAGGGTGAGTAGTGAGGCTCGGTCGAGCCCAGCACCAGGACCGCATTGCTCTGCATCAGGTGGTTGAGCATGTCGACATAGCCGATGCGATGCGGATTCTCGCGGACCATCTCGTCGACGCCCAAGCGCTGCGCCCGCGGCATCACCTGGAAGCCCGCCGGGTCGTCCGGCGAAGTGCCGGTGCCGGTGAAATGCACGCGCAGCCGCTTCGCCAGGTCGGGCGCGGTCTCGCGCAGCACGCGCAAGCCGGACAGGAAGGCATCGAGAACGACCAGGCCCGCGGGCAGCAGGGCGCCACCGTAGATCATGTGAAAGCAGCCGTCGCCGGGGTCGAACAGAAAGGGAGCACGATGCAGGTCGCGGACCGGCGCGAAATCCTCGGGCGCGATGCCGAACGGCATGTAGGCGAGCTCGGCGTTCTTCGCCACCTCGGGGTTACGCTCCAGCATGCCCGAGACGTAGCCGGGCGCAACGCCGGTAATCAGCGCCGCCTCTCGGACCGCCCATGGCTCGAGCCAGTGGGCGAGGTGGTACGAGCCCCAGGCGCGGCTGAAGGGCTGCTCAACGCCGGGCCAGCGATTGACCCAGGGATCGACGTAATCGATGCCATAGGGGACGCCGTAGCGCCGATGCACGAGGCGGCCGACCGGGCCCAGGAAATTGGACGGGATAATGACATGGATGAAGTCGATCTCGCGGGCGGCGGCCAATGCCGACAGGGCCCGGTAACAGCCCCAGAAGGCGCGCACGCCAATGTCGCCCACCAGGCGGACCGGCCGCGTCGGCCAGGTCGCGGCGTGAATGACCCGCAACTTCGGCGCAAGCAGCCGCATGAGCTCGGGATCCGGCCGTTCCTCATAGCTCTCCGGGTCACCCGCCACCACGATCGGTTCCCAGCCGAACTCCGGAAGATATTGCGCCCATAGCCGCGCGCGCTGCGCGCCGACCAGATTGCTGGGAAAGAAGTGACCGCTCACCAGGGCCACGCGGCGGGTCATCGACGCTCCATTTTCGCGCGCATGCCAGCGTACAGTTCCTGATAGCGCGCGACCACCGCCCGCGCCGAAAAATGGTCCTCCGCCCGGCGACGGCAGACGGCGCGGTCGATGGTGCCGAGCTTCGCCACCGCGTCGCAGCCTTCCTCGATGCTCTCGATGAGGAAGCCGTCGATGCCCGGGCGGACGATCTCCGGCAACGCGCCGCGCGGACAGGAAACGACTGGGGTACCGCAGGCGAGCGCTTCGGCGAAGACGATGCCGAACGGCTCGTTCCACTGGATCGGCACCACCATGGCCCGGGCGCGGCCCAGCAGCGCGTTCTTCTGCACATCGTCGACCGGCCCGACATAGTCGATGCCGTCGCGTCCGATCCACGGCGCGATCTGTTCGCGCCAGTAGGCGCCCTCCTCGCCCGCCTCGGCGTGATTGCCGGCGATGACCAGGCGCTGCCCGGTCCGCCGGGCGATCTCGATGGCCCAGTGCGCGCCCTTGATGCTTTCGACCCGGCTGAGAAACACCAACGGCGCGTCGGCCGGCACACTCGGACTGAAGGTGAGCGCATCGGTATCGGCAAAATTCGGGATGCCGTGCCATACGCCGCCGGCCGGCCGGCCGCGGCTGGCGATGTATTCGCTGCAGCCCGTGAAAGTGAGCACATCGGCTGCCGCCAGGCGCGCGGCCAGGCCGACCGTACGCGGCGTCGGTTCGCGCTGAAACGACATCACGATGGGCCCCGGCCCACGCAGGTGCGGCAACAGGTAGGCGATGCGCGAAAAGCTGTGGATCACGTCGGGACGGAAGTCTCGCACCACCCGGCGCAACATCCACATGTTGGCCAGCGTGTCTGTGACCGACTGCGAGCGCGCACCGGGCCAGGCGAAGATCTCATCGGCCGGACAGGTCGAGCCCGTCTTGGCGACGAGACCGACGTAGTGGCCTTCTACGCGCAGCCGGCGCACCAGCGCATCGACGATGCGTTCGATGCCGCCATAGGTGAGCGGCGGCACTTCGATCTCCGGATCCACGGTCATCAGCAAGCGCACTACCGCACCGCCTTGCCGGGGCCGCGAAGCGTGAAGGCACGGTCGACCGCCTTCAACAAGAAGTCCTTCTCTACGTCCCAATTGTAGCGCTCGCGGCCAAGCCGCCAGGCCGTGCGCTTCGCTTCCGCCAACCGGGCTGGTGCTTCGCCCAGCTCGTCGAGCGCGGCCGCGATCGTCCCGGGATCTGACAACGACACCAACATGCCGCCGGCGCCCAGAGCCGATGCAAGTTCGCGCTGCGCCCGCGTATCGCTCAGCAACACCGGAACCCCGGCCAGCAGGTAGGTGAATATCTTGTTGCCGAGACAGATCTGATGGTTCTCGGTGGTCGCCGTCTCCGTCGACAGGCCGATGTCGTAAGCCGCCGACAGCCGCACCATCTCGTCGGGCGCCGCCTTCGGCAGGATGGCGACGCGGTCGGCGACGCCAAGATCACGCGCCAACGCCATCAGCCGGTCGCCGCCGCCCCACTGGTTGCCGCCACGAATGTCGAGCGTGACGCGGCTCCGCGTCCGGGCCATCGCTTGCAGGAAAGGCTGCAGCCCGCGATCGAGGCCGATTGTCTGCGAGAACCAGTAGGCCTTGAGCCGCGTCGGATCGCCCTGTTGCGGAGCGGCCGGCGCCGTGTCGAGTGGAAAGACATTCAACACCGTGGTCGGAGCGATTCCATAGCGACCGGCATAGGCCTCGGCGATCAGCGGCGAAGAAGCCGTCGCATAGGCGCACGACGGCAGCGCAGCCCGCTCGACCGTTTCGATCAACTTCATGCGGAAGTCCTCGTCCGCGCCGCCGGTGCCCTCGCCGGAATGGAAATCCTCGGCGTCGAAACCCAGCATCGCGCCGCGCTGCCGCGCCACCGGCGCCACGGCCGCCAGGCCCGCGACATAGTGGGCAATGTAGAGGTCGGCCCTGATGCCGCGCGCGGCCCGCCGCAGGGTGGAGATCGGCCCGCCAGTGGCGCGAGCAGCCAAGCCAGCTGGAACAGCCGCGCCGGTTGCCGCGACCATGCGGGCAAGCCGTCTTGCCGCCGGGGTGACCGCCCGCTCGCCAAGCGGCCGCGGCATGCGCACGACAGTCCACGGCACCCTGGCCGCGATCTCGTCGTCGGTGCGGCGCAGTTCCTCGCTGTAGTCGCACGCGATGGCCGTGACGTCGTAGCCCGCACCATGCAGGGCATCCGCTTCCTTCACCAGGCGGGGATTCGACGCCAGATTGCCGGGGCTGACAATACAGACCGTCTTTGGCATGCCGTGGCGCTCAGCCCGGATCGGGAGTCGGGAGTGCTGCGAACCGCAGCGGCGCCTCCAGCCGGAGCGCGAGCGTTCCCTGCCCCGATCCCTGCTTGAAATTGTAGGGGATGCCGCCCGGGCTGCAGGCGTCGACGACGAACCGCAGTGCGTTGTCGACGCGATGGTCCTCGCCGATGTTGGTGTAGGTCGTCTTGAGATCGAAGCAGTATTCGCCAGCAGCAAGGTCGTAGGGTTGGAGCGAGATCGTGCACTCGTACCGACCGGCCGCCGGCGGCAGCGACACCTGGCTGAAGACGGCCGACGAATAGAAGGCGACCGGAAGGTTGAGTTCGTCGCGCAGGAGCAGTTCCAGGGACATGCCCGGCATTCCGTCGGTCTCGATGACGACGCGGACACGCAACGGCTCACCGGGCTCGTATCGGTCGGTCGGTCCATTCTGTCCATCAGCCAGGTTGGCCGATATCAGCGTCGCATTCCGTCCTCGGCCCCAGTTCCTGTCCTCGCTCGTCTTGCTGAGCGACGCGGCGTAGCGCGTGATCGCCGCCTCGATCGGGCCGTCGAAGTGAAGCTGGCCATCGCCGAAGACCAGCGCGCGGCGCGTCAGCGCCATGACGGCCGCGAGATTGTGGCTGACGAACAGCACGGTGCGGCCGGCATTCGCCACCTTGGACATGCGGTCGAGGCACTTGGCCTGGAATTCCGAATCGCCGACCGCGAGGACCTCGTCGATGACCAGGATCTCGGCTTCGAGATGAGCCGCGACAGCAAAGGCCAGCCGCGCATACATGCCGACGGAGTAGCGTTTGACCGGCGTATCGATGAACTTCTCTACGCCGGAGAAGTCGACGATCTCGTCGAAGCGACGGCGCACTTCGACCCGCGTCATGCCGAGGATCGCCCCATTGAGGAAGATGTTTTCCCGTCCGCTCAACTCGGGATGGAAGCCGGTGCCGACCTCGAGCAGGCTGGCGACTCGGCCGCGGATCTCGACCTTGCCCTCGGTCGGCTCGGTGATCCTGGACAGGATCTTGAGCAGCGTCGTCTTGCCGGCGCCGTTGCGCCCGATGATGCCGACGGCCTCGCCGCTCCTGATCTCGAAGTTCACGTCGCGTAGCGCCCAGAATTCCTCGATCGTGTCGCCCGCGATGACCGACCGGCCCCTCAGCATGTCGACCGCGCCGCGCAACAGGTTGCGCGGGCCACGGATCATCGCCTCGCGGAAGTTCTCCTGCCGTGGGGTGTGATGGCCGATCTGGAATTTCTTGCCGAGCTTCTCGGCATGGATGACGACGTCACTCATCTTCAGATCAGGTCGGCGAAGGCGCGTTCGGTGCGGCGGAAGCTGCGAATGCCCCACCACAGCAGGATGAAGGTGACGACAATGCCGATGGCAAATCCCGGTCCCTGGATCGGGCTGTCACCACCCAGTATGCACCAGCGGAAACCGTCGATGATGCCGACCATCGGATTGAGGCTGTAGAGGAGCTGCCACTGCTCGGGCACGATCTTGCCCGAGAAGCCGACCGGCGAGATGTAGAGGCCGATCTGGGTCACGAAGGGAATGATGAAACGGAAGTCGCGATACTTCACCAGCACCGCTGCTGCCCACAGCGCCGGCCCGATGCTGCACAGCAGCGCCAGCAAGACGAACAACGGCAGCAGCAGGATCTGCCAGCCCGGCACGACGCCGTACCACAGCAGCAGGCCCGCCAGGATGACGAGGCTCACCAAGAAGTCGATCAACGCCACCAGGATGGTCGAGAGCGGCACGATCAGCCGGGGAAAGTAGACTTTGCTGATCAGGTTGGAGCTGCCGACGATGCTGGTCGAGGCGTCGCTCAGCACCGAGGCGAAGAGCGTCCACGGCAGCAGGCCGGCGAACACCATCACCGCGTAGGGCGCGGCGCCTTCGCTCGGCAGCTTGGCAATCTTGCCGAAGACGATGGTGAAGACGACCATGGTCATGAAGGGTCGCACGAATGCCCAGGCGAGACCGATCACGGTCTGCTTGTAGCGCACCGCCACATCGCGCCAGGCGAGGATGAAGAACAGTTCACGATAGCGCCACAGGTCGCGCCAGTATTGCCGATCGGCGCGGCCGGCCTCGAGAACGAGGGTTCGCGGCGAATTGTTGGCGGAAGCGGTCATGACGCCCCCCTCTTACGACGCGGCCGGCCCCGAAGGCGAGCAAGGAGTAGACGCGCGGCGGCGGCAAAATGCGGCCGCCGGTAGGCCTCGATCGCGGCCGGCTCGACCCGGCCTTGCCGCAGCAGCCGCCGAACCGCATCGATCAATGCGTTTCGGTCGAGCGGATCGACGGTGAGGCCGACGCGGGCATCGGGAATGGCATCGCCAGCGCCGCCCCCGGCGCCGCCGACCACGCGCAGCCCGCAGGCGGCGGCTTCCAGGTAGACGATGCCGAATCCTTCCTCCGAACTCGGCATGACGAAGAGATCGGCCAGCCGATAGAGATCGGGCAAATCCTCGTCGGGAACATAGCCCAGGAAGCGAACCGCTCCCGTCGTCGGCACAAGCTCGGCCGCGCGCGCTTCGAGGCGGGCACGGTCGTCGCCTTCGCCCGCAACTACATGGACCAGAGTGGGAAACTCGGCGCGGAGCCCGGCCAAGCTGGCGAAGACCTGTTCATGACCCTTGTAGCGCTCGCTCGCCGACAGCCGCCCGACAGTCAGCAGGATGGGGCCGGGGCCGAGTGCGAGCCGCTCGCGCAACAGCGGCGACGGAGGCCCCGGCGTGAATTGATCGCCGACCGTGTTGGGCAGGACGCGGACGCGCTCCGGCGCGAGGTCGGCCCAGCCGAGCAGGATGCGGCGCGTCGCGCGGCTGACGGTGGTGACCATGTCGGCGGCTTCGATCGACGCGCCAACGATTGCCCGGCGATCTCCCCAGATGTCGGTGCCGTGCGCCTGCAGCCAATAGTGCGCGCCTGCCAGGCGGGCGATCACGAACGCGAGCGGCGCCATGAAGACATGACCGCAGAAGACGACATCGACCGGGCGATGGCGCCAGGCCGTCCAGATCGCCGCTATCGAGAATTTCAACTGGCCGAACACGGGCGGCCGCTGACGGATACCCTGGGGCAGAGCCAGGCCAGCGGCATCGCCCAGGCGCGGCAACACCAATATATCGGCCCCCGCTCCCGCCAGGGCCTCGAACAAATCCTGGTTGTAGCGGGCGATCCCGCCACGGGCGCCGTAACAGTCGCCGACCAGAGCAAGGATACGGACCGTCATCGCCGCTTCAGGCCACGACGGGGCCGGTCCAGCCCGCCTTCCAGATACGCAGTGCCCAGTTGCGCGACGCCATCGAGAGGTTCTTGCCGTCGGCGGCGTCGCCCGCGCCCCCGCTCGCCCCACCACTCGCCTCGTGCAGCCAGCGGCCGACCGGCGTCACGAATCCGGTCTTGCGCCTGGCGCGGCTCGCGGCCGGCAGCGGCGGATCGGGAATGTCGGCGACCGCAGCCTTGGCATCCATCGCAGCCAGCGTGGCCCCCGGCGGCAGTGCCGCGAGGAAGAAAGGATCGACATAGGGCACGCGAATCTCGACCCCATGCGCCATGCCCGCCCAATCGGCGTCGCGCAGGAGCTGGCTCCGCATATAAAGAGAGGTCTCCAGCGCCGCGACCCGGTCGAAGTCGCCGAGCGATCCGCCGTGCTCCAGCACCGCGCCGATCCGCTTCAGCGGCACCAGCCGGCGCAGGCCTTCCTTGAGCATCACGGGATTGAGCAGGTCCTTCAGTTCCCAGGGCATGTAGACACTGCGGCGCAGAAGATAGGCGCCCGCCCAGCTGCCGCCGTACTGCAGCAGTCCCGCCGCCTTGGGATGAATGCCGAGCCCGGCGCGGGCCGCCGCCGACAGGCCGCGGCGGACCAAGGCGCCGAGGCCGGGCAGCCAACTCATCGGCCGCAGCCAATGGATGCTGCGCGGCACGTCGGTGAACGAGGGATAGCCGCCGAAGCATTCGTCGGCGCCAAGGCCGCTCAGCGCCACCTTGATGCCCGCCTCGCGCGCCGCCTTGGCCACGAACCAGGTGTTGATGCCGTCGATGCTGGGCAGGTCCATCGCGTCGAGGATCGCCGGCAGGTCGCGCTCGAACTCGGCGCGATCGACGGTGCGCACGATATGGCGGGCGCCGTAGCGGGCGGCGACTTCGGCGGCGAGCGGCGCCTCGTCGAGATTGGCGCCGCGGAACTCCTCGAAGGCAAGCGTCACGGCCACGATGTCGCGCACGCCCAGCTGCGCCATCGTACCGAGCAGCGCTCCGGAATCGAGACCGGCGGACAGGAAGACGGCGACCGGAACGTCGGCCACCAGGTGGTAGCGGACGGAATCGTGCACGGCGGCCACCACTTGCCGGCGTGCGTCAGCCGGCTCGACCGGCGTGGCTGTTGCCCGGGCGGCGAGCGCACCGGCGACGTCGTAGTAACGCTGCGGCGCTCCGGGTCCCGCCGCATCGACCACCAGCGTCGTGCCGGCCGGCAGCGTGTGGATGGCGCGCCAGACCGTGAAGGGTTCGGGCACGCTGCCGAAGAGATGGAAACCCACGATGCCGGCCGGATCGGGATCGTTCGGCACCGCGCCGCCGGCCAGCAGCGCCTTGGCCTGCGATGCAAAGCGCAGCGTCCAGCCGTCGTCGGCCCAGTAGAGCGGCTTGATGCCCAGCGGATCGCGCGCCAGCAGCAGCCGGCGACGCGCCAGGTCCCAGAGGCCGAACGCGAACATGCCGCGCAGCCGGCCGACCATGGCGTCACCGTACTCGGCATAGAGCTGCAGCAGCACCTCGGTGTCGGACTCGCTCTGGAAGACGCGACCCTTGGCCTGCAGCTCGGCGCGCAGCTCACGATAATTGTAGATCTCGCCGTTGAACGTGATGACGAGCGAGCCGTCGGCGCTGGCCTTCGGCTGCGCCCCGCCTTCGGACAGGTCGATGATGGCGAGCCGCAGGTGGGCGAAGCCGACGCGGCCATCGGGGCTGAACCACTGGCGATTACCGTCGGGGCCACGCGGCGTCATGCGATCGTTGATGCGCATGAGCTCGGCGCGGTCGACCGGCGGGGCGACATCGAGGTAGGCGAATATGCCGGCTATTCCGCACATGCGAGGATCAGGTGGCCAGGGATGAGGACAGCGTGGCGATCAGCGCGCGCCGGTGCCGCGAAACACCACGGCAAAGGTGCGCAGGATGATCACGAGGTCGAGCCACAGAGAACAATGCTTGAGGTAATACAGATCGTACTCCAGCTTCGCCCGCATGGCGTCGGCTTCGTGGGCATAGCCCTGGTTGATCTGCGCCCAGCCGGTGAGGCCGGGGCGGACGATGCCGCGCAGCGCGAAGTGCTGGATGTCGCGCACATATCCCTTCTCCAGCGACAGCGCTTCCGGCCGCGGGCCGACCCAGCTCATCTCGCCGCGCAGGATATTGACCACCTGTGGCAGTTCATCAAGCCGGCAGCGCCGCAGGAAGGCACCGACGCGGGTGATGCGGGGGTCGCCGGCCGTGGTGAAGCTCGGCCCGTTGGCGCCGTGATACATGGTGCGGAACTTGATCATGCGGAACACACGCCCGCGGCGGCCGACGCGGCTCTGGACGTAGAGCACCGGACCCAGACTGTCGTAACGGACGACGGCAGCAATCATACCAAGGATGATCAACAGCACCGGCAGGACCGCCACCGTCAGGACGAGTTCGATGAACCGGCGGACGACGAGATATTGCCGCGACGGCAGCAGGGCGCCGAATTCGTTGGGTGTGAGCCCGCCCAGCGGCGTGCGGCCGGTCAACGACTCGACGATGTAGCGACGGTCGAGGACCGGGATGCCGGCGATCGCCGCATCGGCCAGCGCCACGACCTGGTCGTCGGGAAGATCGGCGCTGAGGTCGGCCACGATGGCGTCGACGCGCGTTCGGCGGCGCAGGACTTCGTCGAAGTCGAGCCACCGGCAGGCGTGCAGTTCCGGCATCGTGGCGATCGACGCCTTGGGGATCACCGCGTAGTTGCGGATCAGGTAGCGGGCCCGCAACTGGGCCTCCGCCGCCATCCAGAGCACCGTGAGGATGCCGCTGCCGAAGAGCTGGAAGCGCGAATAGTCCTGGCGCAGCAACAGCAGGAGGGCCGCGATCAGGGCATAGGTGAGGACCGCGATCGGGGCGACGTAGCCCATGTTGCCCTGCAGGGTGGCGCGGGGAAAGGCGTCGAGCCGGCGGCCGCAGTACCAGACGATCGCATAGGCGACGGCCGTCGCCACGATGGTGAACTCGGTGGCGCCGAAATCCTTCGCGAACGGCCCGGCGGTCGCATAGAGGGGGATCGGCAGGACGACGCAGAAAACGAATCCCAGGGAGGCATCGATCCACGCCTCGATGAACCGCTGCGGTGCCGACGGCATGGCCGGCGCCCGTTCAGGCAGCGCTTCGATTGGCATAGGCTCGACCGGGATGGCCCTCCACAAGACTTGGCTCCGTCATCACTGGCGACAGTCAACACATCGCACTATCAGTGATACAATATGGCGGCCCCGACCGAAACCGGCAACCACCCACACGGTGACGAAAGGGCGATCTGGCAAGGTCCGCTTGCCTTTTCTTGCCTCCGAACCGACAACGGGCCGGCGGCATGGGCTATGAACCTCCTCGAGAACGGACTGGCGAAATGTGGACGTTGCGTTCTTGGGCCCGCCGAATTGTCAGTCGCCGTCTTCAGCTTCCCGAGATTCCGCTCGCCTTGGAAAGTGTGGCGCAGCGCGGATTTTCCCCTCACCTGATCTTCGATGTCGGCGCGTACCGCGGCGGTTTTGCCCGGGACGCCTTGCGCGTTTGGCCGTCGGCCCGCGTCGCCTGCTTCGAGCCACTGGAAAAGGCGGCCGAGCAGATCGAAGCGCTGCGGGCATCGCATCCCGGGATCGACCTCCACCGCGGCGTGCTCGGATCGGAGTTCCGCCAGGAAGTGGAATTCAACATGGCGGAAACCGCATCGTCGGTCCTGCGCGAGCATCACGCGACCCATCCGGTCTGCAAGGTCACGCAGTGGACCATCGATTCGGCGGTGCACGACTGGTATGCCGGCAAGGCGCCCGACCTGCTCAAGCTCGATGTCCAGGGCTTCGAGCTGCATGTCCTGAAGGGGGGAATCGCATCGTTGCCGCACGTCGGCGCGATCCTGGCCGAGGTGAACCTGCTCGACATCCACCAGGGCGCGCCCCTGCTCGATGAACTCGTGGGTTGGCTCGCCGGGCACGGCTTCGTCGCCTACGACATCTGTGGCGTGACCCGCCGGCCGCTCGATGGCGCGCTTTGGCAGATCGACATGCTGTTCGTTCCCCGCAATAGCGCCCTGCGTGGCGACAAGCGTTGGGGCCAATGATCGAGATCTCGATCGTCATCCCGACCTACAACCGGCTTTGGTCGCTTCCCAAGGCCGTGCAGTCGTGTCTCTCCACGGCCGCCAGGGTCGAGGTGATCGTCGTCGACAACGGCAGCACGGACGGCACCTGGGAGTGGCTCAGCCAGCAGCCTGGCGTAAGGGCGATCCGCATGGCCAACTGGGGGAAGGACTGGGCGATCGTCGAGGCGCTCAAGGTCGCGCAGGGCGACTATGTCCGCTTCCTCGACTCCGACGATTGGCTGGCCGACGGCGCCAACGACGAGCAGCTCCGGCTGGCCCGCGACAGCGCAGCCGACGTCGTCGCCGCCGGCTACCAGGACAGCGACGACGACTCCGGCAATCTCCACGTCAACAAGTGGGAACCGTGCGACGACTTCATCGCTCAACAGCTCGGCGAGGGCTTTTACTCGCACTACTCGGCGTTCCTGTTCCGCCGCGACTTCATCGCCGACATCCCGCACCGCCAGGATTTCGCCTACATCGACGACCGGATGTTCATGATCGAGGTCGCTCTGCGCAAGCCACGCCTCGCCGTTTATGAAAAACCGGGCTTCGTCCATCGCCGGCATTTGCAAGGACGCCTGCAGTACCCCGGCGGCATCGTGAAGACCGTGAGGACGTGGCAGAGGATCATGGTCTACCGCAAGGCGCTGGCCATGCTGGCTGAGTCGGGTGAACTGACACCGCGCCGCAGCCGCGCCGGCGTGCGCTTCCTTTGGACGGCGATGCGCGACCTCGCCAAGACCCATCCGGCGGACGCCGCCGAGGTCTACGACTGGATCTACGAGCTCGACCCCGGCTTCGCACCGCCGATCCGCCGCAGCCTCGCCCTTGCCTACCGGCTGCTCGGCTTCCGCACGGCCGAATGGCTGGTCAATCTGCGGCCGCCGATCATGGGCAGGCGCCCGTGAGCCAGCGCCCATGAGCCGACGAGTGCCCAGCGCATGACCTTGCGCGTCGTCCATTGCGCCGGGTTCTATTTCCCCGACCCGGTCGGGGGAACCGAGGTCTATGTCCGCGATCTCGCCGCCGCGCTCCTCGAGCGTGGAGTCGAAAGTTCGATCGCTGCGTCGACCACGGATTCGGCGCGCGACTATCTCTGGCAGGGCGTGCCGGTGCGTCGCTATCCAGCGGACGTCGACCGGGCTCAATTCCAACAGCTTGTCCGGCAACTCGAGCCCGATGTCTTTCATCTTCATTCCTGGACGACAGGCGCGGGCCTCACCCATCTTCGCCATGCGGCCGACCTCGGGATCCCCTGTGTCGCCACGCTGCACGTTCCCGCTCCGCTCTGCATACGCGGCACGATGCTGCTCGAGGGCACGAGGCCGTGCGACGGCCGGATCGACGAGACGCGGTGCGCCTATTGCTGGGCACTGGGGCGCGGCGTGCCGGCGCCGGCCGCGCACTTGATCTCGCGCCTGCCGACATGGACGCCGCCACCGTGGCTCACCCGTTCTCCCGCGCGCCGGCTCGCGACCCTCGCCTCGGCCCGCACCATCGCGGCGAACCAGGCGGCTCGGCTGCAGGAACTCAGCCAGCTTTGCGAGCGGATCGTCGTGCCCAGCGAATGGGTGCGCTCGGCCCTCCACGAGAATGCCATCCCCGACGCCAAGATCCTGCTCAGCCGCCAGGCCGCCAGCGCGGCGTTCGTCGGCAGCGGGCGGAAGCCACGAGACAGCGCAGGCAAGCGTCCCCTCACCATCGGCTTCGTCGGCCGGATCGAAACCTACAAGGGCGTGCGAACGCTGATCGAGGCGATGGCACACATCCCGTCGCAGACGCCGCTGCGGCTGGTCATCGCCGGCACCGGCGACGATGCCAGGAACCTGAAGGCGATCGAGGCCGCGGCGGCGAGGGACCCGCGCATCGAGCTCGTCGGCGCCCTGCCGCACGACGGCATTCCGGCGTTCCTCGACAGCCTCGACATACTGGCGGTGCCCTCGCGCTGGATGGAGACTGGACCCATCGTCGTCCTCGAAGCCCAGGCGATGGGCGTACCGGTCATGGGCGCCGATCTCGGCGGCATTGCCGAGCGCGTCCGCGACGGCATCGACGGCTGGCTGCTGCCCTTCGACAATCCCCGGGCATGGGCCGCGGCGATGCAGCGGGCCGCGACCGATCCCGGCGAGGTCGCGATGCGCACGGCCAACAGCGTGCGAACCCGCTCGGACGGCGACGTTGCGACCGAAATGGCCACCCTCTATGGCGAGGTCCATGAACGCGCAAAGAAATAGCGGGACCAGCGGGACCCACGCCGCCGGACTCGCTCTCGCGCTTGCCTTCGTTGTCCTGCAATGCCTCGACGTCACGACCTATCCGCTGGTCAACGGCGACGAGGCGCTGCTCAACGACGCGGGATGGCAACTGGCCACGACAGGCCGGTTTCGTGCCGACGTCCTGGCGCTGCACCGCGGCGCCGAGGACCACTATCTCTGGCAGGTTCCCGGCCTGGGGTTCGCCGCCGCTGTGGCGTACGAGCTGTTCGGCTTCGGCATCTGGCAGACCCGGCTGACGGGCATCCTGTTCGGCGGCCTCGGGGTCTGGGCGATCTTTGCCTTCGTGAGAAGCATCACTCCAGGCACGACGGGCGCCTGGTTGGCCGCGCTCTCGCTCTTCCTGTGGCCCGACTGGATGCTGACCGCGAAGGAATCGCGGATGGACACGCCGGCGATCGCCGCCCTGCTGCTGTCGTCCCTGCTCGTCGTGCAGAGCCTGCGCAGCGGCGCGCCGGCCGGCCTGGGCCGGCTCTTCCTCGCCGGCCTCTGCACGAGCGTGGCGACGATGTTCCATAGCGCGGCGCTGCCGTGGGGCGCCGGCCTCGGGATCGTCATCCTCATTTTCGCTCCCAATCGCTTCCGTTCGGCGCTCGTGTTCGGCCTCGCCGCCGCGGCCTTGGGCGCCGCCTGGCTCGTGTATGCCCTGCAGTTCCCGCAGGAATTCCGGGCGCAGTATCTGTCGCTCCTCCTCGATCGATCCGGCGGCGGCGGACTCCTCGACCGGTTTGCCGCCGAGGTCGCGCGGTATGGCATGGAGTTTCGACGCCTGCCCACGATCTATGTTCTGGCCTTCTTCGCGCTCTGCGGCATGATCGCGGCACGGCTCTGGACCGATCTCGGAGCCCGGGTGCTGCTCGCGCTGGCAGCACTGGTCCTGGTCCTGCACGTGCTTATCGCCGGCAAGACCAGCGGCTTCTACACATTGTATCCGGTGACACTCGTCTTCTGCGTCATCGGCGTCGGCGTCGAGGCGTGCCTGGCCGGGAGCGGCGCGCGGTATCGACGGCGCTGGCTCGCGGTCGGCGCCACGGTGGCGTCGCTGGCGTTCGTGACGAACGCGGCGGCCTTCTCGGTGGGGCCGCGCGTGCTCGCCTACTGGTTCCAGGGTCCCCAACGCGACTACGCTCTGCAGATGGCGCCGCTGTCGAGCCGGCTGAAGCCCGGCGACCAGGTCTGGGGCACCGCCGTTGCCTGGTTCGCCATCATAAAGGCCCGCGCGCGCCAGGATGTGCTCGACTGGATGGGGCCGGTGGTCGAAGCGCCGCGGCCGGATCCGCTGCGGCACAAGTATGTCGTGGTCCATCGCGGCGCCCAATTCGCCGGCGCGGACGGCTATCGCAAGATCCTCGAATTCGGCAGCGACCTGCCGCTCGTGTTCGGATCGCGGCTGGCCGACAGGCCGTACACTTTGGACCTGTGGCAGTCCAACGCGCTTCCGTGACCTAGACGGTCGCGCTGCGGCGCTGCGATCTCCGGCGGTCAAAGGCCTGGGCCCATCCCATGCCGAGCACGGCGCTGGTGACGAACCCGATCGCCGGGATCTGCAGGCTGAAGTCGACCATCGAATGGAGGATCGGCACGGCGGCGACGGAAAAGGCTGCCGCCGGCAGGATCCTGTAATGATATTCCCGCCTGAACGCAGCACGCAGGCTGAGGCCCCAGGGCAGCAGCACGACGGCGAAGGCCGGGATCGCCGCGATGACGCCCAGTTCCACCATCGTCTCGAGCGGAGTCGAATGGGCGAGGTCGTTCGGCTGGACGATCTTGGCCGGCTGCAAGATGGTATAGATGTCGCCAAAGCTGCCCAGCCCCCAGCCCAGCCAGGGTGAGAGACCGATTGCGTCGAGCGACGTCATCCAGATGATGAGGCGGCTGCCGCCGTCGCCGGCGCGCACTGACTTGGTGAGCAGCGCGCCGCCCGCGATCACGCCGACCACGAACACGATGGCCGCCGCGACCCAGAACCAGCGGACGAGGTCGGGTCGCTCGTCCCACTGCCCGCGCATCAGCAGCAACGCGAGTGCCAGCGCGCCCGCGACGCTTGCCGCAACCCCAGCCCGCGACGCCGACATCAGCAGACCGCCGAGAAGGAAGAAGATGGCCACCAGCAACGTCACCCGCGTGACCGTCATCATCGACTCGAACGTTTGGACGTCGCGCCCGTCGAAAGCGGAGCGTTCACGGCGGCGATCGGTGAATGCCAGCGCCATCGCCGCGACCACGCCCATGCCGACGTAGCAGGCGAACGAATTGCTGTTCACGAACGTGCCTGACATCAGGCACTGACCGCGCGGGTCGTACAGGCCCTGCTTCTTGAGGTAGCTGCCGAGGTAGCAGGAGTGCGTGGTCACCTGCATGATCAGGGCGTAGGCGACGACCAGCACGGCGCTGGCCACCAGCAGCGCCAGCAACAGCCGTGCATGGCCGCGATCGCGGCAGATGGCGCGCGCCATCACGAAGACCAGCCCGCAGGCGATGCACTTCAGCAGCCCGTTCCGCGCCGTGTCGACGGCGATGTCCGGCACCGCGGCATGGGCGCTGCCCAGGATCCGGAGAGCCGAAGCATAGAGCCAGGTACTGCCCGATGCCGGCGCGAACGACGCACCCTGGAAGAGCGCGAAGGCGACGAAGAAGACGAAGCAGCCGATCAGGACCAGCAGCGGCCGGCGCTCGCGTTCACCGACCTCGAAGCCGCGGCCCGCGCCGAAGCCCGCCGCCACGAGCACAGCCGCCAGCCCGATCATTATGGCGATCGGCGCCCAGGCCCAGTCGCGGCTGGCGCCCATCGGTAGTGCTGCCAGCATGACCGGGGCGAAGAACAAGGCGATGACGAGATTGTCGGCCAGCCTCCGGATCAGCGGCCGTCGACGTTCCGGCACTGCCTGGTCGTCGGCGTCGTGCGACGTCATATCCCGTGCCTCTTGAAGTTTTCGATCTCGCGGGCGAGTTCTTCCTGGCCCTGCGGCTCGTCGCGCAGGAAGTAGCGCAGGAACAACTCGTCGACCGGCGAACGGACGGCCGCGCCGAAATAGCGCCGCTCCGAATTGAGACGCCACGTCATGACCACATAGGCCTCCAACCGTGCGCGCTCCTGCGGCGTGAAAGCCACCCAGTTGTCGAGGATCAGCCGCAGCCGCGCCGGCCAGATCGGGTTCAGGAGAGGCGCGGTGTCGATCGACATCAGGAGAGCGTCGACAACTCCGCGCGAGGTACCCTGCAGCCCCTGTCGCACCGAGGCGAGTCGTGCCCAGGCAACGCCGCGGGCCGGAGCGCTGCCGAGGCCGCCAACGAGATCCGCCTCCGCGCTCCGCAGCCAGACGACCCGTTGCTCCACCGAGATATCGAGGCCTGCCGTGAGGGCGGCACCGGCCACCAGTTCCGAGCGCTGCAGGCGGCGGCCGGCGGTGGGATCGGCGGCGACGGCCAAGTTGAGGGCGGTGATTCCCGCGTCGACGTGGGTCACCGTTACGGGCCGCCCGGTGCGCAGTTGATTGAGGACCGCGTCGGCCTTCTGGGCCTGCCACGCCCCCTGGGCAACCGGCCAGGCCGCATAAACGAGGATGGCACCAGCAAGTCCCAGAAGACCGCGCAACAGCCAGTTGAGTGATTTCAAGACAAGAGCCATCCCGAGACGAGCCGAACGCGGCGGTTGTCACATTAACTCAAAATTCGCCGCCGTGCACGGTCGGCCTCTACGCGCTCCTCCGATCGAAGGTCTCCAGCCCGAGCTTGCCCTTGGGCGAGAGCGCATAGACGCCGTGCGCGACGCGCTCGAACCAGCCATAGACGTCGTCCTGCAGAATCCTGGCGGCTTTGGGCACCTCGCCCGACGCGCGCAGCGCCGCCACCTTCATCGGGCCGTTGATCGCCAGCAGTGCCGCGCAGCGGAGCGCCTCCTGGCGATAGGCGGTCATCAGCGGTGCGCGCATCGCCTGGCCGCCGAGGTTGGGATCGCCGACGCGGCGCGCATGCTCGCCCAGCATGCGGCCGGTCTTGCGCTTGTTCGGTCGCGGCTTGTAGGGCGCCGGATCGAGCACGACGTCGGCCCTGGCCCCGGCCACCACGATGAAGCCGAGGCCCAGCCGGCGGCAAAGCTTGCGCACGTTCTTCATCTGCTTGGGCCAGGCGCCTACCGCGAGATAGACCAGATCGGTGAGCACGAGGCGGTCGACGCCCTGCAGGACGAGGCCGAGGCTAAAAGCCCGCTTCAGCTCGACCACCACGGGCGGCTCGGTACCGCGCACCGCCACGACGTCGCAGCCGCGCACCTCGCCCTTCACGACGTAGCCCTGTCCTTCGAGCAGCGCCTTCACCGGCGCATAGAGGTCACTCTCCAACGGCATCGGCGGCATTGTACCAGACAAACCGAAACAATAGGCTCACCCGCCATGTCGATCTTCCCGCGCGAGACCGCCGACCTCCTCATCCTCGTCATCGTCACGGTGGTCGTCGCCGTCACGATCACCATCTTTCGCCGCCGCGCCAACCGGCCGCCGCCGGCGCAACACGACGCGCTGATGAAGCGCGCCGAGGCGCTGGCGGAGAAGAGCCCCTTCCTCAAGAACGCCTGTCGCGAATACAAGGCGAACGGCCACCTCTCCAAGCGGCAGGTCGATCAGATCACAAAGGCGGTGGCCCGCCTCGAACGCAAGTGACGGCAGATCACCACTTGATGTGAACGCTCGGCGCGGAGCGTTCGTGCGGACCGTGATAGACTGCTTCGACATTGTTGCCGTCGGGATCGAAGGCAAAGGCCGCGTAGTAGCCGGGATGATACTTTCGCTCGCCAGGCCCGCCATTGTCCCGGCCGCCGGCCACCAGCACCGCGGCATGGAAGCGCTCGACCATGGCGCGATCCTTGGCCTGGAGGGCGAAGTGCATGTGGCTGGAACTCTCGCCGACATCGACCCAGAGTTCGTCGGCAAAGAAATAGCCATCACCCTCCACGATCGGAATGCCGAGCGCTTCCATCGCTGCCTTATAGAAGCGCTTCGCTTTTGCGAGGTCGCGCACTTTCAGATGAAGATGGTCGATCAGCCGGCCACGGTCGATTTCCATGCCTGTCCTCCTGTCAGAAGAGGACAACGCCCCTGCCGCAAGATCAGTTCCGGAGTTTCAGTCGACGATGCGCACGTCGTAGCCGAGCGGCGCGCTATAGCCGCCGGCGACCGGCTCCCATCCGCGCGCGCGCATGCAGGACTTGAAGCGGCTGGCACTGAGTGCAGGCATCGGCTGTTCCCGGCCGGAGGCATCCCGGGTCACCACGCTCGCGGCCATGACGCAATCGTTGCGCGTGCCGACGAACGACTCGTAGCCGATGCCCAGTTTTCCCCAGGTCAGGGTGAAGATCTTGTCGTCGGGAACGGCCGGCGCGCAGGCCGCAGCCATTGCAAGCGGTGCAAGCACCCCAATCACACGGCGAACACTCGCATGGCGTAGCTCACGCATTTTCGACAACGTCATGATCTCTCCCCCTGTCCGCCACCATATGTCTCGGGCTAGCTTACGGCGTGTCCCGCAAACGTGAAACCGTCTCGGCGCCGGCCGCCCGTCGTATCGCATTGGCCGCGCAGGGCTTCGGCGTGCCGCGGCCCGACGGCGCCACCAATGCCGGCCATGTCCGGCGCGCCATCGATCGCCTCGGCCTTCTGCAGATCGATTCGGTGAACGTGCTGGCGCGCGCGCATTACTTGCCGCTGTTCTCGCGGCTGGGGAATTACGACAGCGGCCATCTCGACCGGCTCGCCTGGGGCGCCAAGAGCGCGCGCGGCCTGTTCGAGTTCTGGGCGCACGAGGCCTCGCTGCTGCCGATGGCCAGCCACCCGCTGTGGCGCTGGCGCATGGCGCGCGCTGCAGCGTCACACGCCGGCGACGTCAAGAACAAGCTGCACGTCTTCCGCCGCGAGAAAGGCGCCTTCATCGACCAGGTCCGGCGCCAGCTCGTCGCGCGCGGCCCCCTCGCCGCCTCCGACCTGGAATCGGGCACCGCCAAGACCGGGCCATGGTGGGGCTGGAGCGACGCCAAGTACGCCATGGAGTGGCTGTTCTTTGCCGGCGAAGTGACGACCGCTTCGCGACGCGGCGCCTTCGAGCGCGTCTACGACCTCACCGAGCGCGTGTTGCCGGCGCAAGTTCTGGCAATGCCGACACCCGAACCTGACGCGGCCCAGCGCGAACTCGTGCGCATGGCGTCGCGGGCCCTCGGCATCGCCACCGCGGGCGACCTGCGCGACTACTTCCGCCTCCCGGTCCTGGACTTCAAGGCTCGGCTGGCAGAGCTGGTCGAGTCGGGCGACCTGTTGCCGGTATCTGTCGAGGGCTGGAGCCATCCCGCCTATCTCGATCCCAATGCGCGCCAGCCGCGTAGGATCGAGACGCGCGCGCTGCTGGCGCCATTCGATCCGCTGATCTGGGAACGCGACCGCACCGAGCGCATCTTCGACTTCTTCTATCGCATCGAAATCTACACGCCGGTCGCCAAGCGCACGCACGGCTATTACGTGCTGCCCTTCCTGCTCGACGACAGGTTGGTGGCGCGTGTCGATCTCAAATCCGATCGCGCCGCCTCCCGCCTGCTCGTCCATGCGGCCCACCTCGAGCCCGGCAATGATGTCGCGAAAGTCGCCGGACCATTGCGCGAGGAATTGCGCCTGATGGCCGACTGGTTGGGACTGGAGAGCGTGGTCCTGCCGCGCGCCGGGGCGCTGGGCAAGGCGATGAGCCGTCACGCGCGATAGCGCAACGCGTCCACCAGCACGGCGAAGGCCGGCGTAAGCTGCCGGCGGCTCGGATAGTAGAGGTGATAGCCTGAAAAAGGCGCGCACCAATCCTCCAGCACCCGGACAAGCCGTCCCTCCGCGAGGTGCGTTTGCACCATGTCCGCCGGCAGGTACGACAGGCCGAATCCGGCCCCGGCCGCGTTAAGTCTCAGCGCCACCCGGCGATGGAGCAGGTTTCCGAGGAACAGTACCGCCACCCGTCGCGTTGACCGCCGTCAGCCACGATCAGCCAGCCATCCGTCAGCCCAAAGGACCACGACATGCGACATTCCCGTGACTTCGACGCATCTGGCCTGGACAGGCGCGATCTGTTGATGGCCGCCGCTGCGGCCGCCGCCGTGGTGACCGTGCCGTCGGTTGCCGGCGCTCAGGCGCCCACCGTGCCATCCATGAAGGTCTCCTTCACGGTGAACGGCAAGGCTCAGGCACTTGAGCTCGATACGCGCACCACGCTACTCGATGCCCTGCGCGAGAAGCTGCAACTGGCCGGCAGCAAGAAGGGCTGCGACCACGGCCAGTGCGGCGCCTGCACCGTCATCGTCGACAAGCGGCGGATCAATTCGTGCCTGACGCTTGCCGTCATGCACGAGGGCGGCAGCATCACAACCATCGAGGGCTTGGGCACGCCGGCCGAGCTTCATCCAATGCAGGCCGCCTTCGTGAAGCATGACGGCTACCAGTGCGGCTTTTGCACCCCCGGCCAGATCTGCTCGGCCGTCGCCGTGCTCGCCGAGATCGAGGCCGGCATTCCGAGCCATGTCAGCACCGACCTGACCGCGCGACCGCAGGCGACCGCCGTCGAGTTCCGCGAGCGCATGAGCGGCAACATCTGCCGCTGCGGCGCCTACTCCAACATCGTCGAGGCGATTACCGAAGTCGCCGGGAGGAAGGCATGAAATCCTTCACCTACGAACGGGCACGCACACCGGCGGAAGCCGCGGCCACAGCCGCCCGCATGCCCGATGCCAAGTTCATTGCCGGCGGCACCAACCTGCTCGATCTGATGAAACTCCAGATCGAGGCGCCGGCACACCTGATCGACGTCAACAAGCTCGCCCTCGACAAGATCGAACCCACGCCCGAGGGCGGCCTGCGCATCGGCGCGCTGGTGCGCAACACCGATCTCGCCGCCGATCCCAAGGTGCGCAGCGACTATGCCGTGCTCTCCCGCGCCCTCCTGTCCGGCGCCTCGGGCCAGCTCCGCAACAAGGCAACCACCGCCGGCAATCTGCTCCAGCGCACCCGTTGTCCCTATTTCTATGACACCAACCAGCCGTGCAACAAACGCAAGCCCGGCAGCGGCTGCTCGGCCCTTGGCGGTTTTAGCCGCTCGAACGCCGTCCTAGGCGCGAGCGACGCCTGCATCGCCACCCATCCCAGCGACATGGCGGTGGCGATGCGCGCGCTCGACGCGACCGTCGAAACAGTGCGGCCGGATGGCGCGACGCGGCCGATCCCGATCGCCGAGTTCTATCGTCTGCCCGGCGATACGCCACATCGGGAGACGGTGCTGGAAGCCGGCGAGCTGATCACGGCGGTAACAGTCCCGAAGCCTGTCGGCGGTAAGCACGCCTACTTCAAAGTCCGTGACCGCGCCTCCTATGCCTTTGCCCTGATCTCGGTCGCGACGATCGTCCAGCCCGACGGCAGCGGTCGCGTCGCCCTGGGCGGCGTCGCCGCCAAGCCCTGGCGCATCGAGGCGGCCGAGGCCGAGATGCCGAGGGGCGCCGAGGCGGTGTCAGCGCAGTTGCTCGCCGACGCCAAGACGACATCGCAAAACGAATTCAAGCTGTCACTGGTCAAGCGCACGCTCGCCGCGTCGCTGGCCGAAGCGAAGGGCTGAGCCATGAAATTCGACACACAAGCCACGACCAATCCGATCGACCAGCTAAAAGTGGTCGGCCAGCCTGTGGACCGGATCGACGGTCCGATGAAGACGACCGGCACCGCGCCCTATGCCTACGACCGCCACGACGCCGTGCCGAACCAGGCGTATGGCTATGTCGTGGGATCGGCCATCGCCAAGGGCCGGATCGCCTCGATGGACCTCAAGGCGGCGAAGGCCGCTCCCGGCGTGCTGGCCATCGTGACGGCCGAGAATGCCGGCAAGCTCGGCAAGGGCACCTACAACACGGCCCGCCTGCTGGGCGGTCCCGAGATCCAGCATTATCACCAGGCGATTGCCGTCGTCGTGGCGCAGACCTTCGAGCAGGCGCGCGCCGCGGCCGAGCTGGTCCGCGTCGACTATGCCCGGACGCAAGGTGCCTACGACCTGGCCGCCGCCAAGGACTCCGCCAAGCCCGCTCCTGGCTTCGACGGCCCCCCCGATACCGCCGTCGGCGATTTCACCGGCGCCTTTACTGCGGCGTCGGTGCAGCTCGACGCGACCTACACCACGCCCGACCTGGGCCATGCGATGATGGAGCCTCATGCCTCGATCGCCGCCTGGAACGGCGACACGCTCATGCTCTGGACGTCCAACCAGATGATCGACTGGGGCACCGGCGATGTCGCGAAGACGCTGGGCATCGCCAAGGGCAAGGTTCGGATGATGTCGCCTTTCATCGGCGGCGGCTTCGGCGGCAAGCTGTTTGTGCGCGCGGACGCGGTGCTCGCTGCCCTCGGTGCGCGGGCCGCCCGGCGGCCGGTGAAGGTGGCGTTGACGCGACCGCTCATGTTCAACAACACGACCCATCGGCCCGCCACGGTCCAGCGCATCCGCATCGGCGCGGCGAGAGACGGCAAAATCGCCGCCATCGCCCATGAGAGCTGGTCTGGCGATCTGCCGGGCGGCCAACCTGAGACAGCCGTCTTCCAGACCCGTCTGCTTTATGCCGGCGCCAACCGCCTGACGGCGACCCGGCTCGCTGTCCTCGACCTTCCCGAAGGCAACGCCATGCGGGCGCCGGGCGAGGCGTCGGGCATGATGGCGCTGGAGATCGCCATCGACGAGATGGCCGAGAAGCTGGGACTCGATCCCATGGAGTTCCGCATCCGCAACGACACCCAGGTAGATTCCGAGAAGCCGGCACGAAAGTTCTCGCAGCGTCAGCTAACCGAATGCCTGCGCACCGGCGCGGAGCGCTTTGAGTGGAACAAGCGCGATCCGCAGCCCGGCAAGGCGCGCGACGGGCGCTGGCTGATCGGCATGGGCATGGCCGCCGCCTATCGTGGCGCCCCCGTGATGAAGTCGGCGGCACGGGTCCGGCTCGACAACAAGGGTATCGTCACGGTCGAGACCGACATGACCGATATCGGCACCGGCAGCTACACCATCATCGGCCAGACGGCGGCCGAGATGATGGGCGTGCCGCTGCACAAGGTCGTGGTGCGTCTGGGCGATTCGACCTATCCGGTCTCGGCCGGCTCGGGTGGCCAATGGGGCGCCAACTCCTCGACCGCGGGCGTCTACGCCGCCTGCATGAAGTTGCGCGAGGCCGTGGCAAAGAAGCTCGGCTTGAAAGCCGCCGATGCCGTGTTCGCCGACGGCGAGGTCGGTTCCGGCACCCGCCGCGTGCCGCTCGCCCAGGCAGCGGGCAAGGACGGACTGGTCACCGAGGATGCGATCGAGTTCGGCGATCTCGCCAAGAAGAATGTTCTATCGACCTTCGGCGCGCATTTCGTCGAGGTCGGCGTCGATGCGGCGACAGCCGAAATCCGCATCAGGCGCATGCTCGCGGTTTGCGCCGCCGGCCGCATCCTCAACCCCAAGACGGCACGCAGCCAGGTGATCGGCGCGATGACCATGGGCGTCGGCGCGGCCCTGATGGAGCATCTCGTGGTCGACAAGCGGCACGGATTCTTCGTCAACCACGATCTCGCCGGCTACGAAGTCCCGGTCCACGCCGACATTCCACACCAGGACGTCGTCTTCCTCGACGAGACCGATCCGCTGTCCTCGCCGATGAAAGCAAAGGGTGTCGGCGAGCTCGGCATCTGCGGCGTGAGTGCTGCCGTTGCCAATGCCATCTACAACGCCACCGGCGCGCGCGTGCGCGACTATCCGATCACGCTCGACAAGCTGATCGAACGACTGCCGAGCGTTGGATGAGGGCGAGGTGAGTTAGCCGGTACCGACGGGCCGATGGCGGCGAGTGCCGATCCGCAGTTTCGGATGGACGCTCCATCTCGCATAAGCGGCGGCGTCACCTTCGATCCAACCACCCGGAGCGCCTGGCACCCCCTTCCGCTCGGCCCCCTGCTAAATCCACAGTGCAAAATTCTCGGCTATCAGCTAGATCGCGGGCATGGGCGTCGTCATCTAGCAAGTCTTGTCCGAAGGGGCGAGCAATCCTGTGGTCGCTCGGCTTGTGTCGCAGACCACCGAATTGCTGCCGTGGGGACGCCTGCCCAAGGACAAGGATCAACGCATCCTCCATATCTATTTCGATCTCACCCGTCGGCTGCTGAAGATTGATCAGCAGATCGGCCGGCTGATGAAGGGGATGCAAGACGCCGACAAGGAGCTCACCGAGCACCATGCTGCTGGCCGGCACCTTCACCTGCCGCAGATTGTCGGGATCGAAGGCGAAGTTGAGACATTCTTGTACGACGCCAAGAGTTTCCTGCGGACCCTGTTGCAAGTTTTCGATGTCTTCTTCGATCAGCACTTCGAAGAGGCAAGCGCGTTCTGGCATCCCAAGGGCGATGGGCAAAGTGAACTCGTGAAGTGGGCAGCGCGAACGTTTGGGCTCGATGATACCTTCACTCAAATGCTCGTTACCGAGCAGCTGTGGGTCGGCGACGTCATTCAGTATCGCAATGCCATCGAGCATGCCGGTGGGAGATCAGGCACGCTCTACATCGAGAATGTCACGTTCCACCCGAGCGGAAAAATGGTTCTACCAGTTTGGTGGCTGAACGTCGGGGTCGGCGTGAACATGCTTTCTGATCTCGACGTGACGCTGTGCAACCTCTGCACGCTGGCCGAGGACATTCTGGTTGAATGTATCCGCCACCAACCGGATTTTCCGCAGTACGTCGCGTTTTATGAGATTCCCGTCGACCAACGTGACTTGACGTGCCCCAAACGGATTGCCGCGACGATCAATCATTCCAAGATGAATCCGCCCAGGGCTTCGTCTCTGGCCTGAATGAACGGCATTTGTGGCGAGAGATAATCCGATCACATTCGCCAAACTCAGCGACCGGCATTGAAGCATCGGGTCGCGTGGGTAGGATTAGATAGGTTGACATTTAGCCTATTTCCTACTACTTAAGAAACATGATGTTTCGACGTCACCCGCTCGTCTTCCATTCAGGCTCCCCGAACTCTGCATTTACCTCCGGCGAGACGACGTGAAACAAGCCATTCGGTGTCCCACGTCCCGTTCGGAGCCATCGCCCCATTCCCTTGCGAAATCAAACGGTTGGCAGACGCGGAACAACACGGCAAACGACGTAGGGTGGTGTCCCAGTGACTCGTCGAGAAACTTGCATCAGCGATGGATGGTGAAATGAACGATCTGGTTCTGAAAGGCGGGCGGCTCGTCGATCCCTCGCAAGGTTTGGACAAGGTGACCGACATCGCCTTCGCCGGCGGCAAGGTATCGGCGATCGGCGATGGTCTGGCGGGCAAGGACACGCGCGACGCCAAAGGCAAGATCGTCTCGCCCGGCCTGATCGACCTGCACACCCACGTCTACTGGGGCGGCACGTCGCTGGGCGTCGAGGCCGAGTTGCTGGCACGCACCGGCGGCGTCACCACCTTCATCGATGCCGGCAGCGCGGGGGCCGGCAACTTCCACGGCTTCCGCAAGCATGTGATCGAGCCCTCGCCTGTCCGCATCCTGCCCTACCTCAACGTCTCCTTCCCCGGCATCTTCGCCTTCTCCAAGACCGTGATGGTGGGCGAGAGCGCCGACATGCGCCTGCTCGATCCGCGCGAGGCGGTGCGCGTGGCGCGCGAGCACAAGGACCTGGTGCTGGGCATAAAAGTGCGCGTCGGCAAGTCGGCCAGCGGCGATTCGGGCATCATGCCGCTCGACATCGCCCTCGACGTCGCCGAGGAGGTAGGCCTGCCGCTGATGGCACACCTCGACGCGCCGCCGCCGTCGCGCCACGAGGTGGTGAGCCGGCTCAGGCCCGGCGACATCCTCACCCACTGCTTCCGCCCCTTTCCGAATGCGCCGGTGCGCGCCGATGGGCGCGTGCGCGACGAGATCTTGGCGGCGCGCGCCCGCGGCGTGATCTTCGACATCGGCCATGGCGGCGGCTCGTTCGGCTTCGGCACGACGACGAAGATGCTGGCGGCGGGCTTCCTGCCCGATGTGATCTCGTCGGATGTGCATGTGATCTCGATCGAGGGTCCAGCCTTCGATCTCCTCACCACTATGTCGAAGTTCCTGTGCCTGGGCGTCGACCTGCCGACCGTGATCAAGCTCGCGACCTCGAATGCGGCCGCCGCCATCAAGCGGCCCGACCTCGGCACGCTGAAAGTCGGCAGCATCGGCGAGGCCACCGTGATCGATGTGGCCAAGGGCACGTTCGACTATGCCGATTCGATTGGCGAGCGCATGATCGGCGAGCAGCGGCTGCTCTCGGCCGGCGTGGTGCTGGCGGGCCGCTGGTGGCATCCGACTTGATCGACGAACCTGAGGAGCCCAGTTCCCCGGCCTGCCTCGCGCACGAGGCTGACGACGCCTACATGGGCTTTGCGACCAAGGCCGAGATCGCGTCTTTCCTGGCCGGCCTCAAGACAGCCGATGCCGACGCGATCCGAAAAATGCTGCCCCGAATCCGCGATGACCAGTTACACAAGGACCTCGCCCTCAAGCTGATGGCAATTGAGTCAATGAAATCAGGCCCCTAGACGTTCGCAATTTTTTCAAGTCCGCGCCGCAACCTCTACGGGCCCATCGCGTTAAGTCGGGTGTGGTCTGGCGTCTACCCGGTGTCGCCCTGCTCCCCCGCTCAGCGACGCCAATTCTCCTGCCCGGCCATTCAAGCCCGCTCCCGGTGAAAGCCGGGGGCGGGCTGCCTGTTTCAGGACGCCGCTTCCAGGTACACGACAGCGAACAGGCGGGCGGGATCGGTCCAGGTCCGGTCTATCGTGAAGCCGGCGCTGCGTGCGAGGGCTGCGATGCCGGCGTCATCGTACTTGTAGGAATACTCGGTGTGCACCCGTTCGCCCTCGGCAAAGGCGAAGGTCCGCCCCGCCACCGCCACCGTCTGGGCGCGGAGACTGCGGAAGTAGATTTCGATGCGGCCCTCGACCTGATTATAGAAGGCCTCGTGGGCGAAGCCCGCGAGATCGAAGGTGCCGCCCAGCTCGCGGTTCACGCGCCGCAGCAGGTTGAGCGTGAAGGCAGCCGTCACGCCGGCCGAATCGTTGTAGGCGTCGTGCAGCCGCAGCGGGTCCTTGCGGAGGTCGACGCCCAGCACCATGGCGCCGCGGTCGCCCAGCAGGCGTCGCGCACGGCGCAGGAAGGCGGTCGCATCCCGAGGTTCGAGGTTGCCGATGGTGGAACCGGGAAAGAAGCCGAGGCGCGGCGCGCCGTTCACGTTGGCCGGCAGCGCATCCAGCGCCATATAGTCGGCGCACACCGGCTCGACCCTGAGCCGGGGATAGTCGCGCCGCAGCCGCGCCGCCGTGGCGTCGAGATGCTGGCGCGAGATGTCGATCGGCACATAAGCCGCAAGGCTGGGCATGGCGTCGAGCAGCAGCCGCGTCTTGACGCTGGAGCCGCTGCCGAACTCGACCAGCGCACAGCCCGGCCCGGCCAGTCGCGCGAGTTCGGGCGTGCAGTTCTGGAGAATGCCGGTCTCGGTGCGGGTAAGGTAATATTCCGGCAGCTCGCAGATCGCGTCGAACAGCTCCGAGCCGCGCGCGTCGTAGAGGAATTTGGCCGGAATGGCGCGCGGTGTGCGCGACAGGCCTTCGAGCACGGCATCGCGGAATTCAGCACGGTCGCTGATCTCGATACGGTCTTGAGCGAGCAGGGAAACGTTCATGACAAGTCCTCCGCCAGGCGGATGCCACCGAACATCCATCGCGCATCGGGTGGGAAGAAGTTGCGATAGGTCGTGCGTATGTGGCCGACAGGCGTGGCGCTGCAACCGCCGCGCAGGACGAGCTGGTTGGCCATGAACTTGCCGTTGTATTCGCCGATCGCGCCGGCCGGTTCGCGATAGCCGGGGTAGGCGACGTAGGGACTGGCGGTCCATTCCCAGACCTCGCCGGTGCCGTGCAGCGACGGCGCCGCTATCTCCCACTCGGCTTCGCGCGGCAGGCGTTTGCCCGCCCACTTGGCGAAGGCCGCCGCTTCAAAGGCGCTGACGTGGCACACCGGCTCCGACGGCTGCAGTGCGCGCAGGCCCGACAGGGTGAAGACGTGCCAGCGGCCGTCCTTCATCTCCCAGTAGAGCGGTGCCTCCCAGCCGCGCTGGCTGACGCAGTCCCATCCGGCCGAGAGCCAGAACTCGGGACGCCGGTAGCCGCCATCCTCGATGAAGGCGAGATACTCGGCACAGTCGGCCGGCCGCGACGCCAGCGCGAAAGCTTCGAGCCAGGTGCGGTGACGCGGGCCTTCGTTGTCGAAGGCGAAGCCTTCTCCTTCGTGCCCGATCTCGACCAGCCCACCCTCGAAGCCGATCCAGGCGAGCGGTTGGGCATCGGCCACGACGGCATGCGGCGCCGACCGATAGGCCGGACGCAGCGGATTGAGCGACAGCATGTGCTTGGCATCCATCAGGATCAGCTCCTGATGTTGCTGTTCGTGATGGAGGCCAAGTTCGACCAGCGCAGCCACGTTGGCCGCGCCGCGCTCCAGCAGGTCGGTCATGGCGTCGGTGACGTGGCGGCGATAGGCCGTGATCTCCTCGACACCAGGCCGCGAGACCAGCCCGCGCTGCGGCCGTGGATGACGCGGGCCCACGGCTTCGTAGTAGGAGTTGAAGAGATACTCGTAGGCGGGATCGAAAGGACGGTAGCCCGGCGCGTGCGGCCGCAGCACGAACGTCTCGAAAAACCAGGTGGTATGCGCGAGATGCCATTTGGTCGGACTAGCATCCGGCATCGACTGCACGGTCTGGTCCTCGGCCGACAGCGGCGCGGCAAGCTGCTCGCTGAGACCGCGAACAGCCAGCAATCGCGCGACCGGCACCGCGTTCCCGGTCTCGCCCCCGGTCTCGACGGCCTGCATTACCTTGTTCGACACGACACCTCCGCACCGCACGCAACGCCATCGACGATAGTGGGTTGCAATGCGTCCGTCGCGCACCCACTGTCGACAGCCTCCGCTTGTCCACCCGAGGGACGCAAGTGCCGATTTGCGAAATCGACCCGTGGCGCACTCAATATTTCGAGAGTGCAAAATGCCCCGCCGACATCTTCATTCCGACTGAGGACAGCGACGCCTGGACCTGGAATCCCGCGCACCGCTGGGTCTACGACAAGCTCGCAGTGGCTGTGAGCCAGGGCCTCGAGGCCGCGCCGCATGGCGTCAGCCCCTCCGCCTATCCGGTCTTCTCCAAGCCGATCTACAATCTCAAGGGCATGGGCGTCGGCAGCCGCGCGCTGCGCTCCGAGGCCGACTATGTTGCCGCCTACCGGCCCGGTCACATGTGGAGCACGCTGCTGCAAGGCGATCACATCAGCAGCGATGTTGCCGTCGTCGACGGCGCGCCGTGCTGGTGGCGCCATGCCAGCGGCCAGGCCAGCGGCGACGGCACCTTCGACCATTGGAAGGTGCACGCGGATTCCGCGCCTGCGGTCGAGGAATGGTGCGGCGCGTGGTGCCGCCGCCACCTCGCCGGCTACACCGGCATGGTCAATGTCGAAACCATCGGCGGGCGCATCATCGAGGTCCATCTGCGCTTCGCCGATCAATGGCCCGACCTCTATGGCGAAGGTTGGGTGGACTCGCTGATTCGACTCTATGCTACGGGGCAATGGGTCTTTGACGATTCGGACCGCCGCGCCGGCTATAGCGTCGTGCTGTTCGTTCCGCACAGGCCGCGCTATCGCCACCCGCCGCTCGCGCTACAGCAGGAGATCACCCGCATGCCGGGAGTCTCCAGTCTGCAGATCACTTTCCACGAGGACCTTGCCGCCGACCGCCACGCCATGCCGCCCGGCGGCTTTCGCGTGGCCATCATCAATTGCCGGGATCATGCCGCCGGCAACGCTGCACGCGAGCGACTGCAGGCGCACTTCGCTACTGAGCGCGTCTGAGCCTGCCTAAAGGTTCTTTTGCAGAAGGCCGGCGAAAAACCATTGAGGCTCGTGAGGCTCTTAAGGGGCGGAGCGTGAACGTACCCGCAACCCGGCCGGTTCCGGGGCGTTTACCCGGCAAGACATCCGCACAATCATCGGAGGCTTCATGGAACGCGAACTAACGCCAGTCGAGGCGCGCAGCGGCGTCGTCAGCGGCCGCATCATCACCGTCCTGATCATCTCGACGACGGCCGCCATCATCGCGCTCGGCCTCGCTTGGTTCCTCGTCTTCTCAAAGACATAGGCGGACCCATCACGATCGGGCTAAAATACCCGGCATGAAATCGCTTCTATTCGGCTATCTCGCCACGCTAGTGACGCTGGCGATTCTCGATGCGCTATGGCTGGGCGTGGTCAGCCGCGAATTCTATAAGGCGCGTCTGGGCCAGCTCCTGCTCGAGCAGCCTCTGTGGTGGGCAGCAATTCTCTTCTACCTGATCCACGCCGCGGGCGTTGTCGTATTTGCCGTGCCGCCCGCCGTGGCCGCCGGCACATGGACGGCGGCCGTGCTTTATGGCGCGCTGTTCGGCTTCTGCGTCTACGCAGCCTACGACCTCACCAACCTCGCCACGCTACGGGGCTGGCCAATGGCCGTCAGCCTGGTCGATTTGGCCTGGGGTGCCGTCGTGACGGCGGCGGCCACCCTCGTTGCCTTCCTCGTGGTGCGTGCCGTTCAGGCGCCCTGAGCACGGCTATCGTCGTATTCCGGGTGACGGCGCACGAACGCCGCCACGAAACTGCAGGCCGGGACGACCTTGAAGCCGCGCTTGCGGCTGTCGTCCAGCGCCGCTCGGACGATCGACGCGCCGATCCCCTTGCCCTCGTCGGCCGGTGGCACTTCGGTGTGGACGAACATCAGGCTGTCGCCCTGCCGGCGATAGACTGCGATCGCCATCCCATGTTCGGTGTCGAGCTCGTAGCGGTTTTGTGCCTCGTTGTGCCTCACCGCCGCCATCAGCGATCGACCTCCCAGAACATCGGATACGACGACTGGATCATTCCCTTGAGATCGCTTCGATAGCCCGCCGCGATGCTGAACTGGCCCCACATTACCGCCGGCGTAAGTTCGTAGGCGGCGACCTGGATCTCGGCGGCAATCCGCTTGCGGTCCTCGAGCGTGGCGGCCTGGGCAAAATCCTTCAGCAGCTTGGGAATGCGCTCGTCGCACGTCCAGCCGGGGAAGTCGTTGCAGGTCGCGGCGATGTAGAAGTGCGTGAGCGGCGAGAACATGTCCGTGCCGTTGGAGTAGACCGGGAACATCGACCAGCCGTCCTTCTTGGCGCGGCGGGCAAGGATGGTCGGCCAATCGCGCGGCTGCTGCTCCACGGTGAAGCCCACGTCGCGCATGTTCTGGGCAAGCACGCGGGCCGCGGTCTGGCTGATCGAGCCCGCGACCTCGAGGATGATCACAGGTTCGCCCTTGTAGCCCGACGCCTTCAGTTCGGCGCGAGCGGCGGCCAGGTCGAGCTTGGCGCCGGCCGAGCCAGCGTCGGTGCTGAGCGGCGTGCCACACATCCAGAACGACGGGCAGGACTTGGCGCGGAAGCGATCGGGCACGCCGATCGCGGTTAGCGTCGCATCCTGGTCGGCGAGCTTCCACAGCACGCGCCGCACCGCCGGATTATCGAAGGGGGGCGCGGCATGGTTCAGCCGGAAATTGCCCTGGAACTGATGCAGGCCGCCCAGGCCCATCAGCTTCACGCCCCGCTCCTTCTCGAGCAGCGGCAGCATGTCGAACGGCAGGTATTGCATGTAGTCGATCTCGCCCGCCATCAACGCGTTGGCGCCGGTGGACTGGTCGGGCATGACGCGCAGCACGAGCCGGTCGATCTTCACGTTCTTGCCGCCGGCGAGGAAGTCGGCCTTCTCCTTGCGCGGCACGTAGTCGGGATTGCGCTCCAGCACCATCGCGTTGCCCGGCCGCCATTCACTCTTCACGAAGCGGAACGGGCCCGAGCCGATCGGCTCGGGGATACGCTGGTCGGCCGGCGTGGCCGCGAGGCGCGCCGGCATCATCGCCGGCAGCGGTGCGTTGGGCTTGCCCAGCACGTCAAGCAGCAGCGGGAACGGCTGCTTGAGCACGAGCTTGAACGTCTTGGCATCGACCGGGGCGAGCGACTCGGTGTCGGCCAGAAGCATCTTGCCGAGCGCGTCGCGGGCGCCCCAGCGCTTGAGCGAGGCCACGCAGTCCTCAGACGTTACCGGCGTGCCGTCATGCCACTTGAGACCGTCGCGCAGGGTGAAGCTCCAAGTGAGCTTGTCGCCGCTGGCCTGCCAGGTGTCGACCATCTGGGGCTTGATCTCGCCGGCTTCGTTCATGGCAAACAGCATGTCGAAGACATGAAGCGAGAACGATCGGGTGATGGCCACGGTGGTGGCATGCGGATCCAGGATCGTCGCCTCGGACTCGAGCACCACCGTCAGCGACTTGGCAGCGCGCGCCTCGCGCGACCCGATCAGCGACGTCGTCGCCAGTGCCGCGCCCGCCGCCAGCGCCGTCCGCCGTCCCAATTGCCTGCTACGCATTCAACGCCCCCTGTCTGACAAGCCGGCAGCGTAGCGGCGTTTGGGTACAAACGGAAATGGGCCGACCCTGCATTTCCGCTGGCCGGCCCACGGTATCCTGGCCTGCGCGACTACCTGCGCTAGGCCGGCGTCATGATGCGGCAAGTTGCTTGGTCGACGAACAGGTCGACCCGGGGGCCATAGACCGGCACACCCAACCGTTCGCCCGGGCCCGCCGGCGGGATGATCACCTGCGTGTCCTCGACCTTGCGGCCGGCGTTGGTGAAAGTGCAGCCGACCACCGAATCGATGACGTTTGCGCTGTTATTGGTGATGTAGATCACCGTCAGCCAACGCTCGCCCGGCACCGCCTGCAGCGACGCGCCGTCAAGGGTGGCGATCGGAACGCTCGGCCCCGCCGTGATGGGCAACACACCCATCAAGTTGGCGCGCGGCCGCTGGACCGTGACACCCTCGACGACCGCCATCTGGCTGCGCGGATCGAAAGCCCTGTCCCGCTCCGACGTCGGTGAAGCAAGCTTGTTATCCTGACTCACCGTCTCCGGCGTCCAGACCTTGCCGGTCCGTTCATCCCGGAACTGGCCCATCGTTTGCGCCAGGGCCGACGCTGCCATCAGCCCCAAGATGAGGGTGCCTGTAGCGGCCGTGGCGATACGAGTTGCGCGCTTCATAACCATCCTCCTTCGCAGGCTTACAGAACCCATCCCCTCGCTACATGTCCTTCATGCGACGCACCTCCCAGGTGCTCACCTGGGCCTCAGCTTCCTGCTCGGTGATGCCGTAGCGAGTCTGGATCTTGCCGACGAGCTGGTCGCGGCGGCCCTCGATGGCGAGCAGATCGTCGTCCGTCAGCTTGCCCCACTGCTCCTTCACGGCGCCCTTGCTGGTCGTCCAGCTGCCCTTGATCTTTTCCCAGACTGTCTTGGCGTCGGACTGGGTAGTGGTCTGGCCACTGGTCTGAGCCTGGACGGTCATCGGCACGCTGGCGGCGGCGATGCAAATGGCGAGAACTGCAAGCGTACGCATGGGAGTCTCCTGGTTGAAGTAGAACTGGATGGTGATCAGGCAACGACAAGTTCTGCCGGACGTTGCGTCCGGCAGCACGCGCGAGCCGAATGGTCAGGCCGTGACTAAGACCACAGCGACCGCAGGAACATGGCGACGGGCACGACGATCAGAATTGCCACGTAGAGATCCAGCAATTCACCATCGAGCAGCCGGTTGACTGTCCGTTCGTTGGTTCGGCTATTGGCCTGCCTGCGAGGAGTGGTGACACTCATGGGCCCTCCGAGGGTGACAATCTCCCGCATATAACGTGATCGATGCCGGAGGGTTGCCGACCCGGGCTCAGGGCGACTTGGCGGTCCGAGCGGCGTGATTTAGGGCCTGTTCCAGGTCGATTGCCGAATAGGGCTTGGTGATAAACTGGTGACCATCCGCCTGTCCGTCGGGCCGGCCATATCCGCTGGCAATAACCACCGGCAGCCTGGGAAATCGTCGGTGTACTTCAGCCGCGAGTTGCTCGCCGCTCATGCCTGGCAAACCGAGATCCGTCAGCAACAGGTCGAAACTGCCACCCCGCGCCAGCAGGTCGAGAGCCTGTTCGGCGCTGCCGACGCCAGCCACGGAGCAGCCAAGCCGAACCAGCATGTCGGAAACCGACATGCGAAGGACAACCTCGTCCTCCACCAGTAGAATCCGCCGAGGCAGATCCGCGGCGGGCGTTTCCTGCGGCGCTGTTGCCGGCTGCAGCGGTATCCGCCGCGCCGACAGCACCCCCCGCACTTTGGCGGCCAGCGCCTCGGCGCCATAGGGTTTGACGATCATCGCGTAGTGAGATTGGCCGGTCTCGGGAATAAGGTCCCTGGCGTACCCCGACGTAAGGAGCACCGCGATGCCGGGCCGCAGGTTTTGCGCCAGCGCCACCATTTCCATCACCGGCAGCGTCCCAGGCATGACGATATCGGTGAACAGGAGATCGAATTCCGCATCCTTGCTCAGCAACAGCGCCGCGGAATCGGCGTTTTCCACGGCAGTCACGCGATACCCCCAGCCACCGAGCATGTCGACCACCGCTTGCCGCACGTCATCGTGGTCCTCGACTACGAGAATGCGCTCCCGGCCGGTCGGCTCGACCGTCGGGTACGTTGCTTTCCCGGCCACCGGATCGAGCGTACGCGGCAGATAGAGCTTCACGCTGGTACCCTGCCCGATGGCACTGTCGATCCGGATATGACCGGCGGACTGGCGGACGAAACCGTACACCATGCTGAGGCCCAAGCCGGTGCCTTTACCGTCGCGCTTGGTCGTGAAGAACGGATCGAATGCCTGCGCCGTAACTTCCGGCGGCATGCCGGTACCCGTGTCGCTCACCGCGACGAGCACATAGGCGCCCGGCGTCACGTCGGGGTGCAACATCGCATAGTTCCGGTCGAGGGTGACGTTCGACACCTCGACCCTCACCGCGCCGCCGTCCGGCATGGCGTCGCGCGCATTGATCGCAAGATTGAGGATCGCATTCTCGAGCTGGCCAGAGTCGATCCGCGCATTCCATGGCTCGTCGGGCATCGCCAGTTCGATGGTGATGCGCTCGCCAAGCGAATGCCGGAGCAGGTCGGCGAGATCCGACAACAGTTGCGCGACATCGGTCGGCTGCGGGGCCAACGGCTGCCGCCGTGCGAACGCCAGGAGTTGCTGCGTCAGGCGTGCGCCGCGCTCCGCTGCCGCCGTCGCACTCTGCAATCGCGCCACGACTCCGGGATTGGCGCCTACGTCGTCCTTCATCAGGTCGAGGTTGGCCCGGATGACCTGCAGGATGTTGTTGAAGTCGTGCGCCATGCCCCCGGTGAGCTGGCCCGTGGCCTCCATCTTCTGGCCTTGCCGCAGGGCAGCCTCGTCCCGCAATTGCTCGGTGATATCGACGCATCGCACCACCGCGCCGCCACCCGACATCTCCCCGCGCGACACCTCGTATTCACGCCCCTCGTGCGAGACGCGCGCGGTCAGCGACCGGTCCGGCGCCTCGACCCGAAGGTTCAATGGTTCGAGCAGGGCGCGCATTGCCGGCAAGCGGCCCGAGAGCAGCTGCTCCTTCGTCAAGAGGCCGCTCCTGACCGGGTCCCAACCCGCGAGTTGCACAAAGGGCTCGTTCCAGGCCACGACCCAACCCTCGGCGTCGATCACGCAGATCGGATCGCGCAGGCTCTCGAGGGTCGTCTTGAGCAGGCTCGAACGTGCAAGAAGGTCATGTTGCGCACGTTCCAGTCGCCCGGCGCCGCCAACGATAATGACGATGCCGGCAATGAGGCACACGAAGGCGCCAACCATGACCAGCAAGGCCGCAATGTCGGCCTTTTCCTGCTCTGAGCGCAGCGTCGCGAGCCGCCGGGCCAGCAACAGGCGCTGACCGTCGATGAACATGTCGCCGATGCCGCGAATCCGGTCCAGCGTCGCGCCCGACGTGCCGGTGCGGGCCAGGGCAAGTGCGGCGTCTCGCCCGTGGATCTGATAGACGGCCACGGTATTGCCGAGCCACTCCAGCTTTTCACCGACGAGGGAACGGAACTCCCTGACCTGTTGCGTGGCGTCAGGGTCGGTGGAGGCAGCGGCCTCGAGCTGGTGGAGGCCGGCCTCGATACGCAGGCGTGCCCGCTCATAAGGCCCCAGGTTGGCCATATCGCCGGCCAGCAGGTAACCGTTTCGACCGAGCTCCGCGTCCTGCAACGCGATCACGGTATCGCGCATCAACGACATGGTCTCGTAGTTCCCGACCACCAGGCGCTGCTGTCGAGCCGCAGAGTTGGAATGCGTGATGGCCAGCATGGCGCCGGTCACGATTACCACACCGACCGTCAGTCCGACGATCAGCCCAGTCAGACGCGCAGCCCGTGGCACGCTAGGCATCCGCAGATGGTCCCTTGGCCATTGGGAAGGTCAGGACGACCCGCGTGCCCCCGCCGTCGCGCGGCAATATCGTCACTTCGCCTCCAAGCTGCATCGCCAGGCCGCGGATCAGCGTCAGTCCGAAAACTCCCCGCCCGTCCGCGCGGACCGGACCACTCCCCCTGTCGAGGCCGTTGTCCTCGAAGACGAACGTGACCTGATCCTCGCTTTCGGCGGCCTCGATACGAATCTCGGGCGCGGTCACGCCGGAGAAATCATGATCAAGGGCTCCGCTCACAACTTCTGTCACGATCAGGCCGACCGGAATCGCCGTATCGGGACCGACCGCCATGATCGGAGCTCGGATATGGAAGCGCGGCGTCAGACGATTGTCGTTCGCACCGCCCACCGAGATCTGGCGCACCAGATCGCTGATGAAGCGCTGGAAGTCGACCAGGGCCCAGCTCGTCCTCTCATAGAGGTGCCGATGCAGGATCGAGAGGGTAAGAACCCGGTTCTGGGCATCGCCAAAGAAGCGACGGATGCGTGGCGAGCGAATTTCACCGGCCTGCAGGTTGAGCAGGCTCGAAATCATCTGGAGATTGTTCTTCACCCGGTGATGAATCTCGCGAAGCATATGATCGCGCTGCTCCAGCCCGACCCGAAGTTCGGCCTCCCGGCTGGCGATCGCCTCTGCCATTGCCGTCACGCCCTCGCCGACCGACGCCAGTTCGGGGGTCCAGGGGCGTGACGGACCGAAAGCGACCGTTTCTCCCCGGGCGACCTTGCCGGCAAAATTCCGGATATAGCGCAGTGGGCGGACACACCAGCGGTCGGCGCCGAACCAGACCGCAAGCAGCGCCAGGATGAGGGCCAGCACCACAAGCAAAAGCCCGTCTCCCCCCCGAGCAAGCAGCAGGAGTTCATCCGCTGCGGGCGCTGCGGCGATGGCGAAGATGGCATTGCCCGCCAAGGGCTGGAGGCTGAAGGAGTAGAGCATGCCATCCTGGCCATAATCCCGGAACGCGGTCTGACCGCCCACGATCGCCGCGGCGATGCGGGCAGCCACCGGCAGCGCACGAACCATCTCGGCAGTGCCGCCAATCGAGGCCCCGGCGCGATCGACCAGCGCCACCGCGATGCCGCCTTCGGCCTCTGCCGGAAGCACCTTGTCGGCAAGGTTCCTGATCGATATGCCGATGGCACACATGCCGCCGAACTCGCCATTGCGCAGGATCGGCAATGCCGCCGACATGATGCTGAGGGCCGTCACCCGGCTCGCGATCTGGGTGCCGACCGAGAATACCTTCGTGTCGCGGACCTGGCGAAATATCTCGCGGTCAGAAAATCCCATGCCGATCACGTTAACGGTGCTCGAGCAGCGCGCGACACCCTTGTCGTCGGTGACAAGCACCGAGGAGTACTCTGCCGGAAAAGCTTGCAGGATGCGGGCGAAGTAGACCTCGCAGCCCGTGATGTCAGCCTGTGCCGCCCCTGCGCCCGCGCTCTTCATCACGGCATCGTCGGAACACGCGGCGACCAGCAGCCGTCGCGTGCCTTCAATCAGGACGCTGTAACGCGAGACAGCAAGCTCCGCGGCGGTCGCCACCGCCTCGCTGCGCTGCCGTTCCGCAATTCTCGTCTCGCTGTCGGCTTGCCACGCTGCGAGCCCTATAACCGGCAGAAATACCGCAGTCACCAGGAGAGCCAGCTTCGTGCGCAGCGACCATCGGGCCAACATCGGCCGCGCCGGTTCAGATCGAAACTGTGTGCAGCGCTTGGGCGATCGCCGCGCGAAGAAGGTCAGGGTCGAATGGCTTCGAAATGACGAAGGCCGGCTCGACGCGTTTGCCGGTCAGCAATCGCTCCGGAAAGCCGGTCACGAAGATGACCGGCACGGACATGGACCCCATGATCTCATTGACGGCAGCGATGCCGCTGTCTCCACCGCGAAGCTGGATGTCGGCCAGCACGAGATGGGGAGAATGTTTCCGGGCGAGCTCGACCGCCGCTTTCTCCGTCGCCGCGATGCCCACGACCTCGTGACCGGCGTTGCGCACGATGTCGGCGACGTCCAGCGCGATGATGGCTTCGTCCTCGATCACCAGGACACGCACCGACGCCACGCGCTGCAATTCCTGCCGCGCCTCCTCCAGGCCGCGTTCGGCCGTGTTGATGTCGACACCGAGGATTTCCGCGGCATCGCCCACGGTGAACCCTTCAAGCACCGTCAGGAGCAGGACCTGGCGTTGCAGCGGTGCCATATCGGTGAGCGATTCCTTCAGGCGACCGCTGACGCTTTCCCCACTTGCGCCGCCCTCCAGCCCGCCGAACGGCTGCTGGAGGCTATGGAACAGTTTGAAGACGCCCAGCTTGGTATCCGCGGCCTTGGCGATCAGCTCGGGCTGGCGCACGGCCACTTCGGCGCAGAGTCGAACCCATTCGTCGCCCCGCTGCTGGGAACCGCTTACGGCCCTGGCATAGCGGCGTAGAAACGGCAGCGTCCTGGTGATTGCTTCGGACAGATTCTTCTTCACAGACTCATCTGGCACGTCGTTCTCCCTCTATCCGCAACGACAAGCATACGCACGCGTCACATGACTATCCAGAGGCGTACAGGAGTACAGCCGCGGGTTCGCCACATTGACCTCGATCACAAATCACGTCGATGGCTTGTTGGTCGATCATCGCCCCGCGCGAACTCGACAATTGACGGCCGCTCGCTAATGCAACCAGCCTAACGCCCACATCAGGAGTAGGACGGGAATCGGAACTCCCACAAGCCACAAGAGCGCCGCACGTCCCATATTTCATTCTCCTCGATAGCGCATTTACGTGAATGCCCTTGATCCAACGCCCGAGGAGCCGATCGGTTCCCTCTGAATCGTCCACTGGAAGCCGATCGGGCTATCCACTTTACATGCGTCCGATCCAGCTGTTCACTTGGCGCTCGGCTTCGTCCTTGGCCAGTCCATACCGCTCCTGGATGCGGCCCACGAGCTGGTCCTGCTTGCCACCGATCACGGTAATATCGTCCTCCGTGAGCTTGCCCCACTGTTCCTTGATCTTGCCGGCCACCTGCTTCCAATTGCCTTCGATCCGATCCCAGTTCATGACGCGTTCCTTTCAGTTGGAATGTCGCGTGGCGCGAACTCGGAACTAACGTGAGCGCTATCGAGGAGTTGCCTGTGTCGACTTTCCGCTGGCGCAAGGCGCCGGACTGCCCACATTGAGTGCAGCGCGCTCGCGACAACACCGCCCTCCACAGGAAATGCCTGCTCGATGATAATGGACGATATCGTGGCGCTGCTTCCGGACCTGCGCGCCTTTGCACGCTTCATGTGTCGCGAGCGCGAGGCGGCGGACGATCTCGTGCAGAACACCGTGCTCGCGGCCCTCAACAAGCAGGAACAGTTCGAGCCGGGGACCAACCTCAAGGGCTGGCTGTTCACGATCATGCGCAATCGCTTCTACTCCGACCTGCGCTCGCAGCGCCGCCGCCCCTCGGGAGCCGACTCCGACCAAGCAGCACCGCTCGCGGCGGTCGACAATCCCGAAGCCACCGTTGCCATGAAGGAACTGTCGTCGGCCCTGTGGCAGCTCAGTGCTCAGGCACGTGAGGCGCTCATCCTGGTAGGGGCCGGCGGCTTTTCGTACGAGGAGGCCTCGCGTCTCTGCGGTTGCACGGTCGGCACCCTCAAGGTGCGCGTTTCGCGCGCCCGCAAGCAACTGGCCCAAAAGCTGAATGAGTAGCCGGTGAAAAATATCGTTCTATTTCAATGTCTTAAGAGTAAATAAACCCGATGTAACCTTTTGCCCCTCTTCGGCATTACTTCAATACACAACGTACGAGGAGAAGAAGTACATGGCCATCGAGACTTCGACGACCACCCCTTCGACCACCAACGACGTTGGCGATTTTCACGGGCAGCTGACGGCAATTCTGCCGCGCCTGCGGATTTACGCATTGTCGCTGACCCGCAATCGCGACTCGGCCGACGACCTCGTCCACGACACGGTGATCAAGGCTCTGGCCGGTCGTCAAAGCTTCCAGCCCGGCACCAACCTGGCGGCTTGGCTGTTCCGCATCCAGCGCAACGAATTCATCTCCGGCCTGCGGCGCCTGCGCCCGACCGTTCCGGTCGACTCGACGATTGCCGAGACGCTATCGCACCCGCCGCATCAGGAAAGCGGCCTGATCATGCGCGAGTTTCTGACCGCCTTCTCCAAGCTGGCGCCGACTCAGCGCGAGGCTTTGCTGCTGGCCGTCGTCGAGGGCCTCCCGTACGAAACCATCGCCGCGCACACCAACGTGTCGGTCGGTACGGTCAAGAGCCGTATCTCGCGCGCCCGTGACCGCCTGGAGCACCTGTTGGTTGATGGCGACGCCCGCCATCCGTCGGAAAACTTTGCCGAAGGCGACGAAGACGCCCCGGCTGCCCACCGTCCCGCCGCCAGCCTCTGAGCCTTCCCAATGGCGGGCCAGTCTCCGCACAAGGCTCGAAAGTGTGGCATAGTCGGCAGGCGTTTTGGGGAGTGCAATGGACCGGACAAGGGCCCGTGGAATGGTCTGCCGTCGGACGAAGGTACGTCATGGCAGGTGACGAGAAGTCGCGACGCGGCCGGGCCGGTGAAACGGCCCGGCCCAACGTGAAGACTTCAGAAGAGCGTCCATTCGATCTTTGGCTGCAGAAGCAGTTGCACGCGATGTACGACGAGATCGCGAGCGAGCCGTTGCCGGCCGACCTGCTCAACCTGATCGATCGCGATGCCGCCAAGACGACCCGGTCCGGGAGTGACGACGACGCGGAGCCGCGAAGCAAGAAGTAGCGGCGCGGAACCGAGGCGCGTACAGCCTGTTCAACGTCAAGAAGGCGCAGCATCGTCTCGATGTGGATCATCTCGTGCGGTGGCCATGCGCCGCCGCCGCTTGAATGTGTGACCTCGCTCAGGCCGGACGGCGGGCAGCGACTTCGTTCTGCACGCAGCGATCGTACGATGCCGTGCCGCGCGGCAGGCCGTACGACAGGCAGGCGGTTTGCGAATCAGCCACGATCTGCGCGTTGCTGTAACCCATGGCTGCACGACCGGAGCGGCGCTGATCGGCAACGCTTTGCTGGCAGCGGACATAATCAGCCGAAGACGCCGTGAAGCCGTAACTGGTGCAGGGATCGTCCGCGACGACCACGGTTCGATTTTCGATCGCACAGGCGCCCGCAGACAGGGCGACAAGGGCAAGCACCAGGGCCTGCTTCATCATAGGCAACCTCCGAAGGCAGCCGATCGCCGCCCTTGGCAGCTAACGGACGCGGCTGTTTCCGGTTCCGCCCGTCGGCTATACAGGACGTCCTTCGAGGGAGAG
>Ga0163144_10001898_pt1 | contig 48808 bp, 38 predicted proteins | sample OliLak19BULKMAT1_FD_123175 | JGI IMG/M metagenome (GOLD analysis project Ga0163144, IMG submission 123175) | Freshwater microbial mat bacterial communities from Lake Vanda, McMurdo Dry Valleys, Antarctica - Oligotrophic Lake LV.19.BULKMAT1 | ecosystem: Environmental > Aquatic > Freshwater >... | reverse complement strand
GCTTTCGACGGAACTACTCCACCCGTACTATCGCGACGCGCAAAGACGTCGGCGGCACCGCCGCACCATTCTCGCCGCGAAGCTCGAGCAGTTGGCTGCCCAGCTGCTCGCCGTCGAAGCTGAAGTAGCTGCTGGAAAAGGCACGCAGTCGCGTCACGGGGAGTGCAAACGCTCCAAAACTCATCGCGCGGGCCTTGAGCGGGGCGGCGAGAAAACTCATCGGATACGTGCCCGCCAGCCCGCCCATCACATCGGCGACGTTCCAGCTGGGGAAGGTGAGCTGTGCGCGTTTGGGCGTGAATCCGGCGAGATCGTCGACCGCGTTGGCCAACGCCCAGTCGGCGAGCATCTCGACAGCGGGACGACCCGTGCGCTGGGCAAGATTGGCCAAACCGGTCAATGCGCCGCCGCGCACGAGCGCCTTGAGCCAAGCCGATTCGTCCGTGGCGTATTGATCGGCCGCCCAGCGCACGAGCGACCAACCGCTGGCGTAGTAGGTGAAGTCACCGCTGGCGGCCGCACCGATTGGCGTGAGCGTGTCCACACCACGCAGGTATTGCTGCAGCACCGAGAAGTGCTTCCACATCATGAGCGGGCGATCGTCGCACTGATACACCTCGCAGCGCACCGTCGTCGAAAAGCCGACATTCCCCTTCCACAGTCCGCCATTGCTGAACGTGCGCGAGTACAACTCCTCCGCGATACGGGCCGTGCTCTCCTCGAGCCAGGCTTCCTCGAGCGGCACGTCCTGCGCGAAGCGTTCGGCAAACGCTGCCAGGTGCTTGGCTTCGTGCATCACGGTGCTGCGCATCGTGCGTCGCCAGTCGGTCGGCGACTCCACGGCCGACGGAACGCGCGCGTAAAAGATTTCATCTTCGTTGCTGCCGGCGAAGATGCTTTTTGCGTAGAAATTGCAGGCCGTCACATAGCCCGCGATGCCTGGCAGCGAGTCGTTCACGAAACGCGTGAAGAGCATCGTGACGCGACCATCCCCGTCCATGGCGCTGTTCATCGCCAACGGATCGCCGATACGCGACTGCAGCAAGGGATACTGCACCCGATCGAACTCGTCACCGATCTGGCGATACTGCGCATCGAGCTGACCGGCGCGCGGCGACAGCACATCTTCGAGTACGAGTGAGCGCGTGCCCGAGTACACGACGCGTGCACGGATATCGCGCCCGGTGCTGCAGCTGCTGTACAGCGCCTTCATGGTCAGCGTGTCGCCAACCGCGACGGGCGCGCGCGCCGTCGACAGTCCACGCGCCGATCCTGGCGACGATCCACGCACCGATCCTGACGACGATCGGAGCGCCGCGCGAGCGCGCCACGCGATCGACGGCTGGCCGGCAGCGCGGGCCAACGTTCGCTGTGCTTCGAGGAAGTCGTCGTGACGTCCTTCGGCGAGCCGTTCGGGTACGGTCGTGAGCGGCAACGCGGTGGCCGACGAGCCCATCGACGGGAGCGGCAGCGCCGACGCCGCAGGCTGCGCTGCGAGCGGTGCGCGCGAGACGGCGATCTGTCCGGCCAGCGCACCGGTACCGGCGCCCCGCAGTTCAAAACCCGACGTTGCCGCCGCAGTCACGCTCGTGTTGATGACGGCGACGACGTACTTCGCGCGCGTGCTGGCGGAGGACGATGCGGCCGAGGGTGCGACCAGTTCGGTGCAGCGCACGTCGTCTGCCGCGAGCATGTTGGCCGACTCACCACGCGCAAGCGAGATGCGCTTGGCGACGCGTAGTGGTGCGCTCCGCTGACTGCTGTTGGCAGCGATGCTGACTTTCACTGTGTGCATCCCCGCCGCCTGACAGGGCAGTGCACCAATCGGCAGAATGGCGTCGATCTGCGTGGGTGTGGCGCTGAGCACGGTCGCCTTCACGCCGGCGACGGTGACATCCAGACCATCGACCCCATACGTGAAATTCTCCCCGTCGATGCGAATCGTCGCGCCGGGAACAATCGTGTCCGGCGCAAGGCGCGCGATCGATGGGGTTGCCGGTTCCACGACGACTGTCAGTCGCGCCACCGCCGTATCGATCATCGCCCTCAACACGGCGGTGCCACGCGCGCGCGCCACCAGCGCGCCATTCACCACGCTCACCACGTCGACGCCCGACTCCAGCACCAACGTCGGGTCGGTGGTCACGCTGTTGCCGAATCGATCGACAGCACTGGGATTGAGGACGACGGTGTCGCCGAGAACGGTCGCGCGCGCGCCGGTGCCCTTGGCGCCTTGGTGCGAGTTGCTGAAGCGAACCGCGACAGCGCGATCGGCCGTGCCGAGGGCACTGAAAACAACGGGTGCCAGTCCGGACACGTAGGCCGTCAGTGTCTGCGGGCCGGCGATGGTGCCGAGCGTCCAGCGGGTGGAGGTGACGCCATTGCCATCGGTGAGCGTCTCGGCGCTCGAGACTTTGCCGCCTTCGCCCGCCAACCACACCACGCGCACACCTTTCGCCAAACGACCGTCGGAACCGGTCACGGTGAGCTTGATCGGCGACGGGAGCGCACTGCCGACGGTGGCCGTCGCGATCTGTTGTCCGGCGGAGGTCCCACTTGGCGATGCGGGCTCCGTCGCGTCAGATCCGTTGCACGCTTGCAGCAGCATCGCCCCCACAATCATCACCACGGCGGCACGACTCGCCCGGCCGTTCCGGGCCGTTGCGTCGTAACTCGCGCAGTGGGAATCGATTCGGGGCATGGCGTCGACCGTCACGGGGTGGGTGTAAAGCTGCACACCCCCAGTCAGGAAGCAAGTCGCGTGCCGAACTCAACCATATTGAAAATCGGCGTGTTCACCCCATCGGCACCCGTCAAACGCACCTGCTCCGTGGCGCGCGGCAAATAGATTGCGCCGACGTGTTTCGACGACGCCGGCCACGCGTGTGACTCCCTTCCCCTCTGTCGCAGCAGCTCATGACCAGCACCCTTCCCGACACCGCCCGTCCGCCGCTCACGCTCCTGTCGGAAGAAGAGGAGCTCTTTCGCGCGGCGGTCGCCGATCTCGCCACGACGGAGGTGTTGCCGCGCGTGCGCGAGATGGAAGAGGCGGGGAAACTCGACTCGGCGCTGACCGCGAAGTTCGTGGAGTTGGGGTTGATGGGGATCGAGCTGCCCGAGGAGTACGGCGGCGCCGGTGGCTCGCTGATGATGATCGCACTGGCCGTCGAAGAGCTGAGCAAGGTGGACGCGGCCGCCGCCATTCAGGTGGATGTGCAGAACACGCTCGTCAACTATCCGATCAATCGGTACGGGTCGGCCGAGCAGAAGCAGCGGTTTCTGACCAGGCTCACCTCGGGCACCATTGGCGCGTACGCGCTCTCCGAGCCAGACTCGGGGTCGGATGCGTTCGGTCTCGCCACGCGCGCCGAGCAGACGGCAGACGGATGGACCCTCAACGGCTCCAAGGCGTGGATCACCAACGGCGCTGAGGCGGACATCTTTGTCGTCTTCGCCACGGTCAATCCTGAGGCGGGCTACAAAGGGATCACCGCCTTTGTGGTGGAACGCGGCACGCCCGGATTTTCGGTGGGGCGCAAGGAAGACAAGCTTGGCATCCGTGCCTCCAGCACGACCGCGCTGCACTTCGACAACGCACTCGTACCTGACGCGAACGTGCTCGGCACGGTTGGAGTCGGCTACAAGGTTGCCATCGATACGCTGAACAAAGGGCGCATCGGTATTGGCGCGCAGATGATCGGGATTGCGCAGGGCGCGCTGGCGGCGACGACCGCGCATCTCAAGGAGCGCAAGCAGTTCGGCCGGACGCTCTCGGATTTTCAGGGGATCCAGTTTCAGATCGCGCAGGCGGCGACGGAACTCGAAGCGGCGCGACTGCTCGTGTACAACGCGGCGCGACTGGACGACGCCGGACATGACATCGCACGTCAGGGAGCGATGGCCAAGCTGTACGCGTCGCAGATGTGCGAGCGTGTGACGTCGTTGTGCGTGGAGCTCTTTGGCGGCTACGGTTACACGCGCGAGTATCCGGTGGAGAAGTTCTATCGCGACGCGAAGATCGGCACGATCTACGAGGGCACGAGCAACATGCAGCTCAATACGATTGCGAAGGCGGTGCTGAAGTAGAAGGGCAACTACCCAGTTCGGGGCTGCGAGTTGGAGTTGAGCGCTTCGAGATGGAGCGTCGTCGCGAGTGGCGTATGCGTCGCGATGATTGTGGCGGCGACACTGACGCCCGTCGCGGTGGACTCGACCGTGGTGGTGGAGCAGTGGCGGTTTTCGGTGGGGAGTACGCCGGTCACCGATGCGTGCAGCAACGTGTTGTTGTTTGTGCCGTTCGGGATGACGGTGGCGTTCACGATGCCGGTGATGCTGGCGACGGTTTGGCGGCGCGCGGCGTGGGCGACGGTCGCCGGTGTGTTGTTGTCGGTGTGCATCGAGTGGCTGCAGTCGCAGGGGGTGCCTCCCGGCCGCTTCGCGACAATCGCCGACGTGATGGCGAACGGTACGGGGGCATTGATCGGCGCGCTGATCGCGGTGCATCACGATACGCTTGCCCGACCGTCACCCAAGGCGGCACGGCGATTGGCCATCGGCTGGACGGTCGGCGCGGCGTCGGCGCTGCTGTCAACCGGCTGGCTGTTGTCTGCGAACACCGCCGACGTGCACGCCGACACGGTGCAGCGCGCGAGCGTGACGCCGAGTGCGTTGCCGAACGCGCCAGGCTTTCCGTGGTTTGCTGGACTCGTCGAGCGTGTGAGGGTCGTTGGCGTGCCAATTGGTTACGTTGGAACCGGGCCGGTGCGAGTCGAAGCACGATGGACGAGCGGCGATGACGCCTGGGCCAGCGCGCACGCGTCGAACGAGCTGATGCTGACCGTGCGCGGTCGCAATCCGCTGGGCGGCATTTATCCACTTCTCTTCATCCACGAGCCCGGCCGGCGCACCTTTGCGGCCATGATTGCGCAGCGCGACCGTGATCTCGTGATGCAGACCGCGCGGCGCGGCGATGGTGCGGGCGTGCGCATGCCACTGGCGGTGATTTCGCGCGCGTTCGACGGATTGGCCGATGCGCATGGTATCGAATTCGGCGCTCCGACCGATCCGCGGCTTCACGTTCGCGCCATCGTATCGCGCGCCGAGCTGTCGCTCGCGGTGCACTCGGCGTTTGTTCATCCTGCGCGCATCGACAGTGTCCGCCTCTTGATGACGCCCGCCCTCGGGTGGATGCTTGTGCTGGCGGCGCCGGTCGACCGCGTGTGGGCGCAACAATTGGCGACCGTCTGCTGGCTGCTGCTGATGATGGCACCTGCCTGCTTCTGGAGTTGGCGCTCGCGCAGAGGCACCGTGGCTACGTTGGCGGTCGTGCTCGCGCTCGCGCTGGCGTGCGCGGTCGCGCCGTGGCTTTTGGGGATCGCGCTGCTCCCGTGGTGGCAGTGGGCTGCTCTCTTCGCGGGCGCTCTGACAGGTGTCCTGTTTTCCCGGTACACGCAACATGCCACACACCATCCGTCCGTCGCCGTCGGTGCCGATTGAGCCGAACGCCATCGCCCCGCACGACGTGTCTGCTGCGGCGCTCGCGCGTACGAGCGAACAGGAACGGGAGCGCGCGCCGGAGCAGCCGCCCGAACATGTGCAGGCGGATGAGCGCGAAGATGTGCATGACCGCGTAACGCTCGCCGTGGCTGCTGCGCGTGCGGCGGCACCAGCGTGGGCCGCGCGCGCCGTGCGCGACCGCGTGGCCGTACTGGAGCGATTTCGGGCGCTGGTGTTTGCCGAGCGCGACGCGATTGCACGGACGATATCGGAAGAAACCGGGAAGCCACTGGTCGAGGCGTTGATCGCCGACGTGTCAATGGCACTCGAAGGCGCTCGCTTTCTTTCGCGGGTGGCCCGACGGACCCTGGCGTCGAGGCGTATGCGGTCCCGCACGCTCGCCGCCTGGCGCAAGATCATCACCGTGCATCACGATCCCTTGGGCGTGGTCGGGATCGTGAGCCCGTGGAACTATCCGTTTTTCTTTCCGGCCATGCACGCCATGACCGCGCTGGTGGCAGGCAACGTGGTGTTGCTCAAGCCGTCGGAGTACACGCCCCGCAGTGCCGATCACCTTGCGCGATTGCTGGCGCGGGCGGGCGTGCCCGAGGGCGTGTTCACATTGCTGCAGGGCGCTGGCGGCGTGGGTGCGGCACTCGTGGCCAGTGATCTCGACAAGCTGTTCTTCACCGGCAGCGGGCGCACTGGCGCGTTGATCGCCGCGCAGTGTGCGCCGCGGTTCGTGCCGGTCTCGCTCGAGTTGGGCGGCAGCGACGCGGCGGTCGTGCTCGACGATGCGCCGGTGGCGTTCACGGCGAGTGGCATTCTGTGGGGTCGATTCACCAACGCCGGACAGACGTGCGCAGCCGTCAAACGCGTGGTGGTGATGGACGCCATTCACGACGAGTTGGTGAGTGCGCTGGTGCGTGGCGTCCAGTCGCTCGCCTTGGATGCAGGCGCGGGTACACGATCGCCTGCATCGGCAGACGCGCCATCGAATTCGAAGGCACCGTTCGACGTCGGCCCGTTGATTTCGACCGCACAGCGAACGGTGTTGATGTCGCAGCTCGATGACGCGATTGCCCGGGGCGCAACGGTGTCGGCGCGGCGCGACCCGGCAGTCACCAGTCCATCGTGGCGCGATCGCGGGGCTCCTTTGGTGGTGCTCACCGACGTCACGCCCGACATGCGCGTGTGGCACGAGGAGACATTCGGACCGTTGCTGGTGGTGGTGCGCGCACGCACCGAGGGAGAGGCGATCAGACTGGCGAACGACACGCGTTACGGCTTGGGTGCATCGGTGTGGTCGCGCGATCGGGCGCGCGCCAACCGTGTTGGGTCGCAACTGGTGTGCGGCGCCGTGGTGCTCAACGACTCGGTGATTTCGGCCGGACTGGCCGAGGTCCCACACGGCGGCGTGCGGGCCAGCGGTATCGGCCGCATTCACGGGGTCGAAGGGCTGCTGGAATGCGTCCGCACGCGCACGGTGATCGACGACCTGCTCCCCGTGTGGCGACAGGCATGGTGGTTTGGCTACGACGAGGACGGCGCGTCACGCATCGACGCGTATCTTCGTCTCACGCACGGCGCGTCCTGGCGCGAGCGGATCAGTGGTCTCGCAGGCACCGTGCGGCTGGTGCTCTTCCCGTCCCGACCACTGTAAGCGCGTATGCATGACCGATGCATCGCGGTCGGGGTATCTTTCCAACATGCTCGAACCAATCGTCGGATTTCTTGACCTGCTCATGATGGTGCTGCGCCCGGTGGTATTCACCGCAGGCGCGCTCACGGCCGTCGCTGCATTGGCCTCGTACGGTGTGCGTACCCGTCGGATCTCACCGTTTTCGGCGTTCGCGCGGGTCATGCGCGAAAAAGTCGACCCGATTCTCATCGCGCCGATGGAGCGCCGACTGCTGCGCGCCGGCGGCACGCCCTACTCCGCCCCATGGTGGGCGTTGGCCGCCGTCGTGCTTGGCGGACTGGTGCTGCTCTCCGCCGTCGGATTTTTGCGCGATCAGCTTGCGATGTTGGCCTACGCCTCTTCGGCGGGCGCTGGCGGTTTGCTGATCATGTTCGTGCGCTGGACCTTCGGCATCCTGCGAATCGCGCTGTTCGCCAGAGTGATTTCGTCGTGGGTGGGCGGTTCGCCGTACTCCAAGTGGTGGCGCTGGTCGTACGTGATCACCGAGCCGATCCTGGCGCCGTTGCGGAGAGTGATTCCGACGATCGGCATGATCGATATCACGGTGCTCGTGGCGTACTTCGGGCTGCAGTTTCTGGAGCGTATGATTTTGTCCGCGCTTTGAACGGCGGGTCGCGAGAAGAACGCCCGCCTCTGTAGTCGCCGTCACATTCCACCGGATTTCCACTGTTCGGACCGTCCAGTCCGGAACGTAACTCTTCTGCTCGGACTGCCAGAGACAGGAACGGATATGGTCGCGTAGTGTTCACTCAGCGTACGGATCGAACGATCCTACTTGCGAACTTTGCCATTCGGAGCTCTCTGATGCGTAAGCTGTCGATGCTGGTTGCTGGTGCTGCCGTGATCGCCCTTGCCGCCCCCCGTGCGGCGCAGGCGCAGGAAAAGGACATTGTCGAGACGGCCGTCGCGGCTGGCTCTTTCAAGACGCTTGCCAAGCTGCTGACGGATGCCGGACTGATCGAGACGTTGAAGGGACCGGGCCCGTTTACCGTGTTCGCCCCGACCGATGAAGCGTTCGCCAAGGTGCCGGCGGCGACGCTTGCCGCGCTCGGCAAGGACAAGGCTGCACTCAAGAACGTGCTCCTGTATCACGTCGTCGGTGGCAAGGTGATGGCCGCGGATGCGCTCAAGATGAACGGCAAGAGCGCCAAGACCGCCGAAGGCGATGACGTCAAGATCATGGTCATGGGCGACAAGGTCATGGTGAACCAGGCCAACGTCGTGAAGACAGACATCGTCGCCAAGAACGGCGTCATTCATGTCATCGACGCGGTGATCCTGCCGCCCGCCAAGAAGTAATCGTTCCAGAGCAGTCGTTCGAACCGCCCCCGCCGACCACTCGGCGGGGGCGGTTTTGTTTTCGCGATTGTTTGCGGCCCGCTGTTTATTTGTTGGTGTTGGTGTTGCCTGAGCTCCCTGCCTCAATCCCCGCCCATGTCCGCCTGCTTCCCGCGCGCCTTCCTCGCCGCCGCCTTCGTTTCATTCGTGGCCAGTTCGGCGCTCGCACAACCATCCGCGGCGCCCGCCGATCTCATCGTCACCAACGCCCGCGTCTACACTGCCGATGAAGCGCGTCCGCTCGCCGAGGCGTTCGCGGTTCGCGATGGTCGCATCGTGTTTGTGGGATCGCGTCAGGAAGCAGCAGTCCTCAAGGGAACGAGCACGCGCGTCATCGACGCGGACGGCCGCACCGTCATTCCCGGCATGGTGGATGCCCACGCGCACTTCGGCGGACTGGCGCAAAAACTCCGTAGCGTGGATCTGGTCGGCACGCGCAGTTACGACGAGGTCATCGCGCGCGTGCAGGCACGAGCCAAGTCACTGCCGGCAGGCACGTGGATCGAGGGGCGCGGCTGGGATCAGAATGCCTGGGGCGACACACGTTTTCCGACGCACGACAAGCTGACGGCGGCGCTCCCCGATCATCCGGTCGTGCTCACGCGTGTGGATGGCCACGCATCGCTGGTGAACATGGCCGCAATGCGACAGGCCGCAGTGACTGCGGCCAGCAAGGATCCGAGTGGCGGCAAGATCCTGCGCGATGCGCAGAGCAATCCGACCGGCGTCTTCATCGACAATGCGAAGGAGCTCGTCGGCCGCAAAGTCCCCGATGCGACGCCTGCGCAGTTTCGCGCGGCGCTCGGTGATGCGGTGCGCGAAATCCACCGGTGGGGGCTCACCGGAGTCCACGACGCCGGCGCGAGCAAGAGCGCGATCGACCTCTACGAACAGATGGCGCAGTCGAATGAGCTCAATCTTCGACTGTACGTCATGATCGGCGACGATTCGGCGGCGCTCGAGCACTACATGGGCGTGGGTCCGCGCTCGGCGCTGTACAACGGGCAACTGTGGGTGCGCTCGATCAAGCTCTACGCCGACGGGGCCATGGGATCGCGCGGCGCAGCACTGCTCGAACCGTATTCCGACGATCCGAACAACACCGGCCTCCTGCTCAGCGCTCCGGCGCACATTCGCGACGTCGCCGAACGTGCGTTGAAGGCCGGCTTTCAGGTGAACACGCACGCCATCGGCGATCGAGGCAACCGCGTGGTGCTCGATGCGTACGAAGCCGCGTTGCGCACCGTGCCGACTGTCGATCACCGGTTCCGTGTGGAACATGCGCAGACGCTCAATTACGACGACATCCCCCGCTTTGCGCAGCTCGGTGTCATCCCCTCGATGCAGGCCAGTCATCAGTCGAGCGACATGTACTGGATCGGCAAGCGACTTGGCCCGACGCGGGTACTTGGCGCGTATGCCTGGCGCTCGCTGCTCAACAGCGGCGTGGTCATTCCGAATGGCAGCGACTTTCCCGTCGAACTGGTGAATCCGTTGATCTCGTTTCACGCGTCCATCTCCCGCCAGGACGCCAACGACTGGCCAGCCGGCGGATGGTTGCCCGAGCAACGCATGACACGCGAAGAGGCCTTGCGCAGCATGACGCTGTGGCCGGCCTACGCGGCGTTTCAGGAGAAGGACATGGGCTCCCTCACGAATGGCAAGTACGCCGATTTCGTCATCCTCGATCAGGACATCATGCGCGTGCCGGCAGAACTCGTGTTGCGCACGAAGGTTGTCGCCACGTACGTGGGTGGGAAGCAAGTGTACTCGCAGCCGCGGGAGCAGTGAGCGCGATGCGCGTCGTCTCCCTGCTCCCCGCCGCCACCGAGATCGTCGCCTTTCTCGGCGCCTCCGAGCATCTCGTCGGCATCACGCACGAATGCGACTACCCCGATGTGGTCGCCTCGCGCGCGCGCGTCACGCACAGCGCGATCCCGCACAGCAAGGATCCGGCGACGATCGACGCCGCTGTGAAAGCGCTGAGCGGGGAGGGGCACGCGCTGTTCACGCTCGACGAGTCACGCATTCGCGCGCTGCATCCGGATGTCCTCCTGACGCAGGCGTTATGCGACGTCTGCGCGGTGCGTGAAACCGATGTGCGTGCGCTCGCGTCGCGTCTCACGCCGTCGCCTCGCGTGGTGACGCTCGGCGGCACGTCGCTGGACGGCATCTACGAGGACGTGCTGGCGGTGGCGACCGCGCTCGATGCGGAGAGCGACGCCGAAGAGTTGCTGGCCGGATTGCGCGACCGGGTGAAGCATGTGCACGCGACGTTGTCGGCAGCGAAGGCGCCGCGTCCGCGCGTGGCGTTGATCGAGTGGACCGCACCGGTGTACATCGCCGGCCACTGGGGGCCGGAGCAGATCAAGCGGGCCGGTGGCGTCGATGTGCTGGGCACGGCGGGTACGCATTCCGTCGCGAGTCCGATGGAGCGGCTCAAGGGCGCGGAACCGGAGTACGTGCTCATCGCGCCGTGCGGTTATTCGTTGTCGGCGTCGGCCGCCGAAGCGCGCCGTCTGCTCACGCTCCCCGAGTGGGAGTGGTTACGCGGACGTCAGGTGTGGGCACTGGATGCGAATGGATTGGTGAGTCGCCCGGGACCGCGCGTGGTCGATGGGATTGAAACGATCGCACGCATCCTCAACCCAATGCTGTTCAGCGCGCTCGACAAGCGACACGCCGAACGGGTGTTGTAGTCGCCACGGTTCGCGACGATTTCGCTACGACACCCACATCTTCACCGCGACGACCGCGAGCAACACCGCAAACGAGCGCCTGAGGTGCAGTGGGTCCACGTTGGTGCCGATCTGCGATCCGAGCCACGCGCCGATGGCCATGCCAAGCGAGATGATGAGCGCGTCGCGGACGCGCAGATGTCCACCCTTGTAGTAGGTGAACGCACCGATCGCGGCGCCCACCGGCAGGACGAGCGCGGCCAGGGAGGTGCCGGTGGCCTGCTGTGGCTGAAACTTCGCGAAGAAGATGAGCGCAGGCACGATGACAATACCGCCACCGATGCCGAACACACCCGAGAGCACACCGGCAAAGACGCCGATGAAGATGAGGATGAAGATCGTCATGTCAGAATAAGTTGGGGGCGGGACGCCAGTCCATTCTAGCGTATATTTCCGCCCTATGCTTACCGATTCCTCGATCGTATTCCTCAAGCGTCTCCTCGACACGCCCGGCCCCTCCGGCTTCGAGGCCGCCCCCGCTCGCGTGTGGCGCGCAGAAGCCGCCGCCTTCGCCACCGTCCGCGCCGACGTGGTGGGCAACAGTCTCGCCACCGTCGAAGGCAATGGCGGTCCAACTATTCTGCTCGCGGGCCACATCGACGAGATCGGCGTCATCGTCACCTATGTGGACGAAAACGGCTTCGTGTACTTCGAGCCGATCGGCGGATGGGACCCACAGGTACTCGTTGCGCAGCGGATGCGATTTGTCGGCCGCAATGGCGATGTCTTCGGTGTGATCGGCAAGAAGCCGATCCATCTGATCAAGCCTGAGGAGCGCGAGAAGGCATCGAAGATCACCGATCTGTGGGTGGACATCGGCGCGAAGAACAAGGCCGAAGCACTCGAGCATCTCGAGATCGGCGACGCGGGCGTGATCGACGCGCGACTGCTCGAGTTGCCCAATGGGCGCATTGTCTCGCGCTCCATCGACGATCGTATCGGCGCCTTTGTCGTGCTCGAGGCGCTGCGTCGCTACGCGGCGAATCCCGGCGTTGCACGCGTGGTCGCGGCCGCGACGGCGCAGGAAGAGATCGGGTACTCCGGTGGTGGCGCGCGAGTGGCAGCGCAGTCGCACAGTGCCGCGATGGCCATCGCGGTTGACGTGACCTTTGCCACCGACCATCCAGGCGTGGAAAAGAAGGAACTGGGCGAGCACAACATCGGTGGCGGACCCGTGCTCACGCGTGGCTCCGTGGTGAACCCGGTCGCGTTTCGCCTGCTGCGCGATGCGGCAACCAAACTGTCGATTCCGTACAGCGTACACGCCGCCGGTCGTTTCACCAGCACCGACGCCGATGCGATGCATCTGACGCGCGAGGGCGTGGCGACGGCGCTGCTCTCGATTCCCAACCGCTACATGCACTCGCCGAACGAGATGGTGTCGCTCGACGATCTCGATCGGGCGGCAGACGTCATCGCGGAAGCGTGCCGAAACGTGACGAACGAGACGGACTTCACCGATCGCTGACGACTGACGCGCGGAGGCGCGATGCCGCCGCGGCAACTTCGCTGTCGGCATCGGCTTGCAGGCTCTCGATGGCCGCGATCACGGCATGGCCGCGCGCGCGCACGAGCGCTTCCATCGCGGCGATTCGCAGCCATGGCTCGCGCGTGGTGGTCGCGCGATCGCCACTGGTGAAATCCTGCGACGCCGGCATCGCCACGCGGAGCAATCGTTGCACTGCGTCGGCACTGCCGAGTCGGCCGAGCGCGGCCAGCATCTCCAGCGCGACATCGTCGTCCGCTTCGCGCTCGAGTGCCAGTGACAATCGCGCGGCCGGCGGCCGCATGCCTCCCGAAGCTCCGCCCGCCAGTCCGAATGAGGCGGCGGCAAGTCGCCGCACCTCAGCGTGCGGGTCGTCGATGGCGGCATGCAGTCCTTGCAATGCTTTCGGCGTCCGAACGCGCGTCAGCGCTCGGGCCACCGCAATACGAATACGTTCGTCTTTGTGCTGCAAGAGCGGCAAGAGTGCCACGTCCGTCTGTGCGACGTTCATCTCGCCCAGCAACGCTGCTGCGTTCCGCACCACAAACCAGCGCGAATCGAGCAGCAGATCAAAGAGCAGCGGCGATCCGACATCCATCGCCACGATGCCGTCGAAGTAGGCGCGTCGCGCGAGCGGATCGTCTGTTGCCATGAGCTGTTCGAGCAACGTCTCGACGCCGGCGTCACCGGCACGCGCCAGCAGTTGCAGCAGCGCCGCGCGATCGGCACTGTGCGGCAATCGTTGCGCGACGAGTGAAAGCAAGGCGGGGCGCAACAGGTGGCGCAGCAACGCCTCGACGGCCAGGCGTCCTCCACCGACACCGACCACGTGCAGATGGATCATCGCTCCACGTGCGACCCCTTCAATCACCGCGGCGTCACCACGTCGCTGGGCATCGTCCAGCAGTTGGATGAGGGTCGCGACGACGCTGGTCGCCGCATCGTCGGTTCGCGCGGCCGCCAGACGGGCGAGTGTGCTTCCCGCCGGTGAGCTCGTTGGCGGATCGACAGGCGGTGACGGCACCGGCGTGACGAGCACGCTCCACGAGCGCAGCAACTCCCGCGGCGCATCATCGGCGAAGCCGAAGACACGCACCGTTGTCGGCGTGTCGCTGAATGGCGGCGGTGTCTCACGCATGACGCGCGCACGCGCTGTCGGGTCGGTGCCCGGGTTCGGAGCGTCGCCCGCCGGCTGGCGCGCCAGCAGCCGCGCGAGTGTGAGCAGTTCGCCAGGCGCGGCTCCTTCGCGCACGGTCAGTGAACCGGCGCCGATGGCAAGGAGTCGCTGCGCAAGCAGGTCGAGCCTGCGATCGTCCGGCAGGCCACGACTGATCGGCACACCAGCCAGGACCATGACGCCGTCAGCGATTCGGCAGAGCAGCGCGCCATCACGCGAACGTGCGGTCAGCTGTCGCAGCGCGTCTCGTGCGCCGGCCTGCGCAGACGCGAGTGTGGCCGCGCTGCTGGCGGTCAGCGTTTCCACTCGCTCCACCAGCAGCACGAGGGCGCGCGCGACCGCTTGTGATGCACGCGCGTCGCCCGCGACGCGAATCTGCGCCGCGTCGGGTGTGCGCGCCGACGGTGTTCCGCGAGCGGGGGAGCCGAGCGGATTCACGAGCGCCGCATCGCCGCTGCGCTGGTCATACACTTGACGCTACACTTCACGGCATGAGTCTCTCGCTCTGGTCGCCCGCTGCGTGGAACTATCCGTTGCCGCCGGGACACCGCTTTCCGGTCACCAAGTATACGCTGCTGGCGGAACGGGTCGTAACGGGCGGATTGGTCGACCCGAGTCGACTGCATGCGCCCGATGCGGCCACCGACGACGCGCTGCGGCTGGTGCATGACGCAGCCTACCTGCGGGCGGTTCGCGATGGTTCGCTCGACGCGGCAGCAATCCGACGGCTCGGATTTCCGTGGAGCGCCGCGCTGGTGGAACGCGCCGCGCGGGCTGTGGGCGGCACAGTGGCGGCCGCACGACATGCGTTGACGCACGGGATCGCGATGAACCTGGCGGGCGGTACGCATCACGCGTTCCCGGGACATGGCGAAGGGTTCTGTGTGTTCAACGATGTGGCGGTTGCGGTGCGCGCCTTGCGCGACGAACGCCTCGCTCGTCGCGTCGCGATCATCGACCTCGATGTGCATCAGGGGAACGGCACGCACGCGATATTCGCCGGCGACAACGATACGTACACGTTCAGCATGCACGGCGAGAAGAACTTTCCGTTTCGCAAGGTGCCCGGAACGCTCGACATCGGCCTGCCGGATCGCACCACGGATGAGCCGTATCTGGCGCTGTTGGCCGACGCGTTGCCGCCGCTGCTGCGCACGGCGCGCGCGGATATCGTCTTTCTGCTGGCCGGTGCCGATCCGCATGAAGGGGATGCACTTGGACGACTGGCGCTCTCGTTCGACGGACTGCGTCGTCGCGATCGCATGGTCATCGAGCAGTGCCGCGACATCGGCCTGCCGGTCGCCATCGTGATTGCGGGTGGGTACGGACGCAACATCGATGACACCGTCGCTGTGCATCTCGGCACGGTCGCCATTGCCAGGGAGTTTGCGTGAGGGTTGTGTCCACCATGATGATTCCACCGCCGCGCGCCGAGGGGTTCAGCACGACGACCGACGTGCCGTTGTACTGGAGGGAGGATGGGCCGCTTGATGGCTCCCCGATGCTGTTGCTGCATGGCGGACCAGGTGCGCATCACGACTATCTGTATCCGCAGCTGCTGCGTCTCGCGGAGTCGCATCGTCTGATCGCGTACGATCAACGCGGTGGCGGGAAGTCGAAGACGGATGACCCGACGCCGATCACCTGGCGAACGCAGGTCGAGGATCTGACGAAGTTGTGGCGTGAGTTTGCACTGGCCGAGTCGCGTGCGGACGCGCCGACGCTCGTTGGCTACTCGTGGGGTGCACTGCTGGCCATGCTGTATTGCATCGAGGCGCAGCGATCATCGGCGACCGTCACCCCGATGCCGATGCCATCACGCCTCGTGCTCCTGTCGCCGGCACCGATCTCGCGCGCGTGGCGCACCGAGTTCGAGCGCGCGCTGCAGGCCCGAATGAGCGGACCGGCAGTGCTGCAGTTGCGCGCGGAGCTGGTTGCATCCGGCCTGCGCGAGCGCGATCCGGTGGCGTACCGCCAGCGGAGTTTTGAGCTGAGCGTGGCCGGCTACTTCGCCGATCCGCGTCGCGCCGAGTCGCTGACACCGTTTCGTGTGACGGGGCGCGTGCAGCAGTCCATCTGGGACAGTCTGGGCGAGTTTGACCTGCAGGACGATCTCCGCACTTTGGCGCGTGCCGTTCGCCTGCCAGTGCTCGTCGTACACGGGCAGGCGGATCCCATTCCGCTCGCATCGACGCAGGCGGCAGCGGTGGCGCTCGACGCCATATGCGTGGAGGTGCCCGACTGCGGCCACGTGCCCTATGTCGAGCAGCCGGAGTTGTTGTTCGAGGCCATGGCGCGCTTCGTTCCGGCCTGAGTTCGTCTTCGCTTCTTTGAGTTTCGATGATTCCCTTCGGCTCGGTCTCGCAATCCAGCATCGCCACCATCGACGTGGACGGTCGCCCGTTCACCGTGACGGTGCGCACCGTGCACGACGGCGTGGAATACGTGGGTCGTCTCTGGTTTGCCGATGTGGCGTGGGACAACTCCGGCATTCCTGATCGCGGCGTCTTTCCGGGGCGCACGGAAGACGAAGTATTGGTGCTGGCCAATCGTTTGCGCCCTGATGAACTGCTGCACCGCTACCGTCGGGCCAATGCGGAGAAGCGGCGCTTTCACGGACTGCGCCAGCTCACGCTCGAAATGCTTTCGAAGATTCGCTACCTGAATCAGGTGGCGGTGAGCATGCGCGCGGGGCTGCTCGATCGCGAGGCAGCGGCGCAGGAAATGGTAATGACGGAGGAGCAGCTCGTGGAACTGGTGCGGCAAGCTCGACTCATGGCGGGTATCGAAACCTGAGCCGCTGTTTGGGCGTCGAGCGAATGTCTATATTGCCACCATGGATTGCCATGGCGCCGCACACGCACTGACCCAGATCGCGACCCTGCTGGAACTGCACGGGGAAGATCGGTTTACCGTGCGCGCAATGCAGTTGGCCGCGCGCGCCGCAGCAGCTCATGCGGATGAGTCGCTCGAGGAGGCGCTGCGCGCCGGCGTGTTCAACGGCGAGACCTCGTCCGCCGTGGCACTGACCCCCGCCGCCATGGATGTGCTGCGTGATCTGGCAGAATCCAACGGCTCGGCGCTGCTGGAACGGCTGCAGGAGGAGACACCCGAAGGACTCCTCGAGATGCTGCGTGTGCCCGGCCTCGGCCCCGCGCGCATTCGACAGATCCACGACGGACTGCACGTGGAATCGCTGCAGGAACTGGAGCAGGCGGCGCGCGATGGTCGCCTCGCCACGTTGCCCCGGTTCGGCGACAAGACCGCACAGAAGATTCTCAAGGGCATCGCCGATCTGCGCAGTACGGGCGCGTTCGTGCTCTGGCAGCATGGTCGCGCCGAAGCGGAACGCTTGCGTGAAGCGGTGCGCGCGCACCCCGATGTGCTGCAGGTGGAGATCGCCGGTTCGATTCATCGTCGCGCTGAGGTGGTGCGTGATATCGATCTGGTGGCGGCGGTGCGGGGCGCGCCATCGGTGGTTGCCGCATCGCTCTCCCAAGTTCGCGGCGTTCGGGAAGCCTTTGCCGGAAGCGGACGGTCCACGACCCTGCGTTTCGACGATGGGTTGCAGGTGGACATCACCTGCGTGCGCCCCGAGCAATTTCCGCTCGCGTTCTGGCGCGCCACGGGGAGCGCCGCGCACGTCAAGCAGGTGACGGAACGCGCCGCGTCGCGCGGCCTTGTGTTGGCGGGTGACGAACTGCGCGGCTCCGACGGCGCGTTGCTCCCTCTGCTGCACGAACGCGATCTGTACGCGCATCTCGGGCTCGCCTACATCGTTCCCGAACAACGTGAAGGGATGGGCGAGGTGGAAGCGGCCGCGCATCGCTCATTCGACACCTTGCTGACCGCACGCGACCTCGTGGGTGCGCTGCACTGTCATTCGCAGTACAGCGACGGTGGGGCAACCATCGCCGAGATGGCCGACGCGGCACGTGCGCGCGGGTTGCGCTACCTGGGCGTCTCCGATCACTCGCAATCGAATACGTACGCGGGTGGACTCTCGCGCGATGCGATCGTGCAGCAGCACGCGGAAATCGATGCGCTCAACGCGCGGTACGCCGCCAGTGGCGATGACTTTCGCGTGCTCAAGGGGATCGAGGCCGACATCCTCCCCTGCGGTCGGCTCGACTACGACACGACCTTTCTCGATCGCTTTGACTTCGTGATCGGTTCGGTGCACACACGCTACGGCATGAACGAGCGTCAGATGACCGATCGCGTCCTCAAGGCACTCGACGATCCGCATCTCACGATCCTTGGCCATCCAACCGGCCGCTTGCTGCTGACGCGCGAACCGTACGCGATCAATCTCGCCGAGGTGATCGCCAAGGCCGGCGCGGTGGGTGTGGCGATCGAGTTGAATGCCGATCCGCACCGTCTCGATATCGACTGGCGCGCCTGCAAGATCGCACACGAATGCGGAACGCTGGTATCGATCGGGCCGGACGCGCATTCGCCGCTGGGCCTCGAACATCTGGAGATGGGCGTCGCGGTCGCTCGAAAAGGATGGCTGACCGCCACCGATGTGCTCAACAGTCGTTCAGCGGATGAGGTGCTGGCGTTCGCGCGCGCTCGTCGCAGCGGTGCACTATCGCGGCCGAAGCTCGTGCAGTCCGCCGCGCTCGCACGCTGACCGTTCGTGGCGCGCGCTGGTGGAGCGAGTGGCGGTGGGCCGCGACAACCGTTGTCGGTGAAGAGGCCTGGAAAGACCTCGGCCGTGGCCAAGCAAGCGAACGGCGCTCTGGAACCGAGAAGCGCCAATGGCGCTGGTGAGGCGAAGACGTCGGCGCGCCGAAACTCGATCAAATTCGGACAGAAGCTTTCGCAGAAGGCGCCTCTCGTTGCGAAATCGCCGCGCACCATGGCCGCCAAGCAAGCGATTGCGCAGGTGGTACTCGAGCGATTGAAAGCCGCGTATCCCGACGCGCACTGCGAACTCGATCATCGCAACGCGTTCGAGCTGTTGTGCGCCACGATTCTCAGCGCGCAATGCACCGATGTGCGGGTGAACATGGTGACGCCCGCGTTATTCGCGCGCTATCCGGATGCGGCGACGTTGGCCGACGCGTCGCCTGAGGATGTCGAAGCGATCGTGCGCAGCACCGGCTTCTTTCGTGCGAAGGCGCGCAGCCTGAAGACCATGTCGCAGTCGCTGATGCAGGCGCACCGCGGCGACGTTCCGCGTTCGATCTCCGAGCTCACGGCGCTGGCCGGCGTGGGTCGCAAGACGGCCAACGTCATCCTTGGCAACGCCTTCGGCATCAACGACGGCATCGTCGTCGATACGCACGTGCAGCGGCTGAGTCGTCGGTTCGGGCTGACGCGCGAACCCGATCCGGTGGGGATCGAGCAGGAGTTGATGAAGCTCTTTCCGCGTGACGACTGGGCGCTCTTGAGTCACCTGCTCATCTGGCACGGGCGGCGGATGTGTTTTGCGCGCAAGCCGGCGTGTGGGACCTGCCTGCTGCGCGATGTCTGTCCGAGTGCGGAGACGGCGGAATCGCCTCGTAAGGCCGAGTTGGGCCGGGAGAGCTTCGGTTGAGCGTAGCGGGCGCCGCGGGCGGTGCGCTACGTTTCCCGTTCACTTGTATCAACCGCATCCGAGGATACCGTGCCAAAGCTGGCTACCTTCGAGACGAACAAGGGTACGCTGGTCGCCGAGCTGTTTTCGGCCGACGCGCCCAAGGCAGTAGAGAATTTTGAGAAGCTCGCCAATCAGGGCTTCTATGACGGCGTGAAGTTTCATCGCGTCATCGCCGATTTCGTGGTGCAGGGCGGCGACCCGCTCTCGCGCGACCTGCCGGCCGGCGACCGCCGCATCGGCACAGGCGGCCCTGGGTGGACGATTCCCTGTGAGACCGCAGGGAACCAGCACACACACCTGGTGGGCGCCCTCTCCATGGCGCATGCCGGCAAGAACACCGGCGGCAGTCAGTTCTTCATCGTGCTGAGCGAAGCCAATACGCGCCACTTGAACGGCGTGCACACGGTCTTCGGCCAGGTCACCAGCGGTCTGGAGTTCATTCCGAGCATAGTGGCCAACGACGGCATGATTTCCGTGCGCGTCGCCGACGTCGAATAACCCTTCATCCCCGCATCGCATGAGCGAGCATTATTCCTCCGGCGGCAGTGACATGGGCGCCGCGTTCGCCGGCCTCATCGGCGGCGCCGTTTTCATTGGCGCGATTCTCTTCGGCATCGTCGTGCTGACGAACCAGCACTTCGAGAAGGAGAAGGCGGCACATGGGGCGGAGGCCGCCCCGAAGACGTCGTTTGTGTCCATGCCCCCCGTGTCTGTCGGCTGAGACTTCGGGAGGTGTTCGTAGCGTTGGCGCGGTCGGCGTTCCATCTCGGACTGCCGACCGCGCTTGCATTGTGGGAGCGGAGCGCATAAACTGACCGGTCAGTCACTAAGCTGTCCGTCCAATTCAGTCGGGTTCCGTCCAGTCATGACCGTCAATAGCAGTGTGCTGCCGCCGTCAGTCGCGGAGGGAGCAGCAGAATCGTCGACCGGGTCCGCGGAACAGCGGCGCCGCCGCGACCCGGAAGCCCGGCCGCAGCAGATCCTGGACGCCGCTTTTCATGAATTCGCCGAGTGCGGTCTCGCTGGCGCTCGGCTCGATGACATCGCCAAACGCGCCGGTGTCGCCAAGGGCACCATCTACCTCTACTTCCCCAACAAGGAAGCGCTCTTTCGGGAGATGGTGCGCACCACCACCATCGCCGCCCTCGAAATCGCCGAACAGACGCTGGCGCAGGACGAGAACGCGAGCGCGGAGGCGCAGTTGCGTCGCATGAGTGTGGGGTGGTGGGCGTTTCTGCGGTCGGAACGTTTTCACGTCGTGCAACGCCTCGTGCTCGCAGAGCTGCAACACTTCCCCGACCTGATGCAGTTCTACGCGGAGGAAGTGGTGGCGCGCGGACGTCGGTTGACGGGTGCGATCATCGCGCGCGGAACGGCGCGCGGAGAGTTCCGCGCGATCGAACCGGATACGGCCGCCCGCATGCTGTCGGCACTGACGATGATGCACTCCATCTGGTGCAGTCGAAAGCAGTTCTTCCCGGCGCTCGTCGATCGCTCGGACGACAGCCTTCGCGAGGAGCTGCTCGACTTCTACCTGCACGCGCTGCGCCCCGACGTTGCGCCTGGCGTGCAAGACGTCTCCCTGCGTACCAACCCATGAGTCACTTCTCTCGCAACGCCGTTGGCGCGCTACCAACGATTCTGTCGGTGCTGCTCGCGCCGGTTGTCACATCGGCAGGCGCGCAATCAGCAAGCGCACAGCCGGCGAACGCACAGACCACGAACGCACGGATCGCGCTTTCGCTTGGCGATGCCGCGCGTCTCGCGGCCAGACAGAATGGCGCCGTGGCGGTCGCGCGCACGCGGGTCGCGCAGGCAGATGCGCGCGTCATGCAGCGCAAAGGCGCGCTCTATCCGGATGTCGCCGCCGGTGTGCAGCAGGCGTCGCGCACCATCAACTCGGCGACGTTCGGTTTTGCCTTCAAGGATCCCACGGGCAGGCCGTTGCTCAATCCGAACGGTGAGCTGATCGGTCCCGTCCCGACCGTCGACATCCGTTATCGCGTCACGCAGCCGATCCTCGATCTTGGCAGCATCGCGAAGTGGCGCGCGGCGCAATCGTCGTCGGTCGCGGCGACGGCCGACGTCGATGCACAAGCCGAAGGCGCCGCAGCGCTTGCCGCAGCTGCGTATGTGCGCGCGGCCCGTGCCGATGCGCAAGTGGCGGCACGTGTCGCTGACTCGGTGCTGGCCGCCGACCTGGTGCGCATCGCGCGCGATCAGCTGCAGGCCGGCGTCGGCATTGCACTCGACGTGACGCGTGCGCAGTCGCAGCTGGCCTCGACGCGTGCGCAGCTCATTGCTGTCCGCAACGATCGCGATCGCACCCTGCTCGAACTCAAACGCGTGCTCGGACTCGCACTCGATGCGCCGCTCACCCTGACCGACTCGCTGGCCGGACTGGCCATCGACGCCGCGGCACCCGATGAAGGGGCCGCACTTTCGACGGCGTTCTCCACGCGTCCGGATGTGCAGTCGTTGCAGGCGCAGCAGGTGGCGGCGAAGAAAAGCCTGGCGGCCATCCGATGGGAGCGTTCGCCGCAGCTGGGATTGACGTTCGATCAGGGGCAGATCGGCAAGGCGTGGAACCACCTCCTCCCGACGTACACCTGGGGCGTGCAGCTCGCCGTCGGCCTGTTCGACGGCAATCGACGCGAAGGACGTGTGCAGGAGCAGCTCGCCACCTCGCGCGAACTCGATGCGCGACTGGTGGATCTGCGCGCGCAGAGCGCACTCGATGTGCGCGCGGCGCTGCTCGACCTGTCGGCCGCCCGCGAGCAGGTGGACGCGGCGCGCGAGCGACTCAGTCTGGCCGAGCAGGAAGTGTCGCAGGCGCAGGAACGTTTTCGTGCCGGTGTTGCTGGTAACGCGGACGTTATTTCCGCGCTGCTCTCGCTCAATCAGGCGCGCACGCTGCGTAACGATGCGTTGGCGTCATTTCAGTCGGCGCGGGTGTCGTTGGCGCGCGCCACCGGCGCCGTGCAGGGGCTGCCGTAGTCATCTCCGCTCGCATCACCGAATCGGCATCGAACAGTCACTGCTGTCATACATCACGCGTTTCACAGACCAACCGGATTTTCTCGATGACTGCTCCGACCGTTGCTCCGCCGCCCGAACAGGCACCACCGACGCGCGCAGACGCCTTCGCACACGATGGTGCGAGCGTCAGCGCGACGTCGTCGGCCGGCAACGCCGCCGAGGCGCGCGCCACAGCGAAGGCATCACGCAATCTGCTGCGACTCATCGTACCAGGGGTGCTGTTTGCCGGCGCGGCCTGGTGGGGCTTCACGCGCTGGAGCTTCGCACAGTCGCACGAGAGCACGGACAACGCGCAGGTGGACGGACACATCGTGCCCGTCGTCGCCAAGGTTGGCGGCTTCGTCACGGCGGTGAACGTTGCGGAGAACGCGCAGGTGGCGGAGGGTGCCACGCTGGTGCGCATCGACGAGCGCGAGTTCCAGGTGCGACTGGCGCAGGCGGAGGCCGATCTCGCAGCGGCACGCGCGTCGGCGGGTTCGAGTGGCGTGGAAGGCCAGGCCGATGCGCTGGTCCGGTCGGCGTCGAGTCAGCGCGATGTCGGTGATGCGCAGGTGACGGCGGCGCGCGCCAACCTGCGCAAGGCGCAGGGCGATCTCACGCGCGCCAGGGACCTGTCGGCCAAACAGATCATCTCGGTCGCGCAGCTGGATGCCGCACAGGCCTCGTTCGATGCCGCTGCCGCACAGCTCACAGCCACACAGCGTCAGGTGAACGCGGCGACTTCGGGGATCTCGAACGCGCAAGCCGGCGTGCGTCTCGCCAAGGCACGTTTGCAGGCGGCCGAAGCGGCGCGCGCGAACGCCGAACTGCAGCTGTCGTTCACGAACATCACGACACCGTTAGGTGGCACGGTCTCGCGCAAGATGGTGGAAGTTGGCCAGCTCGTGCAGCCGGGACAGACGCTGCTGTCGGTTGTGTCGGACAGCGGTGTGTTCGTGACGGCCAATCTCAAGGAAACGCAGCTGGCCCGCGTTCAGGTTGGACAAAAGGTCGAACTCGAAGTGGACGCGTATGCGGCCAGGGCCGAGGGCGTGGTGGAGAGCATTGCATCGGCGACTGGCGCCAAATTCGCGCTGCTGCCGCCGGACAACGCGACGGGCAACTTCACGAAGGTTGTGCAGCGCGTGCCAGTGCGCATCAAGGTGACCACGGGTCTCGGCGCCGATCGCCCGCTCCGTCCTGGCATGTCGGTCGTCGCCAACGTCATCGTCAAGTAGGCAGTCGATTGTCCACGAACGTGTCCGTGCAGGCACTCGCGCCGACCGTTCGCGGCGGCGCGGCATCATCGACGGGTGGCGCGCGCGCCGTCGTCGCTGACGATCCATACAAGAATCGCTATCTCATCGCCATCGCGGTGACGTTGGCCGCGGTGCTCGAACTCGTTGACACGTCCATCGTCAACGTCGCGATTCCGCACATGATGGGTACACTCGGTGCGACGCTCGACGAGATCGCGTGGATATCGACATCGTACATCATCGCGAATGTGATCGTCATTCCGATGTCGAGCTGGCTGTCGTCGTACTTTGGGCGACGGCGCTATCTGTTTGGTTCGATTCTGTTGTTCGTCGTCGCGTCGTTCTTCTGCGGCGCAGCCACGTCGTTGCTCGGACTTGTCGTCTGGCGCGTGATTCAGGGATTGGGTGGTGGCGCGCTGCTTTCCACGGCGCAGACCACGATCTTCGAGTCGTTTCCGCCCGAAGAGCGCGGGATCGGGCAGTCGATCTTCGGCATGGGTGTGATGGTCGGTCCAACACTCGGGCCCACACTCGGCGGCTACATCGTCGACGCGTACGCGTGGCCGTGGATTTTCTACATCAACGTGCCGCTCGGACTCTGCGCGGCGTGGATGGTGTGGACGTACGTGCGCAACGCGTCGCATCAGGTGCGCGCAACGTCGGTGGACGTGCTGGGGATCGTGTTGCTGGCGACCACGGTGGGTTCGCTGCAATGGATGCTCGAGCGCGGCGAACGGTTCGATTGGTTCGAATCGCGCTTTGTCCTGACGCTCGCGATCGTGAGCGCAGTGTCGGCAGTGGCGTTGGTATGGCACGAACTGCGCACCGCAGAACCGATCATCGACTTCCGCATTCTCAAGTCACGGCAGTTGGCGCCGGGCGTGCTGTTCGCCGCGTTCCTCGGTCTCGCACTCTACGGCTCGGTCTTCGTGCTGCCGGTGTTCCTGCAGCAGCTGCATGGTTACACCGCATGGCAAACAGGTCAGGTGATCCTGCCCGGCGCATTGGCGTCGGCGTTCACCATGGCGTTGATGGGGCGGCTCGCGTCAAAGCTCGATGCGCGACCGCTCGTCGTTGCCGGCTCGTTCCTTTTTCTGCTGTCGATGTGGTCCTTGTCGCGCATCACGCTCGACGCCGGTCAGGGTGAGCTGTTCTGGCCACTCATTCTGCGCGGCGTCGGACTCGGCCTGATCTTCGTGCCGCTGACGAACGCGACGGTGGCCGGGCTGCCGGTACGCTCGATCGGCCAGGGTACGGGACTGTTCAACCTCATGCGGCAACTCGGCGGTTCGTTGGGAATCGCGATCATGGCGACGCTCTTGTCGCGGCTGTCGAAATCGCAGAAAGCGGTGCTGACCGAACACGTGGGTGCCTACGACGCGCTGACCAACGAACGCGTCGGCGCGTTGACGCGCGGCATGATCGCACGGGGTTCGGACGTGGTGACCGCGAAGCAGCAGGCGCTGCTCGCGCTCGACCAGCAGATCAGCGCCCAGGCCAGTGTGCTGGCGTTTTCCAAGCTCTACCTGATCAGCGGGATTCTGCTGGTGGCGGCGTTGCCGCTGTTGCTGATCTGGCGGACGGGGAGATCCACGGGCAAGACGGTCAACGGGGTTCCCTAGCGGGACGGCCAGCCACCAAGTGTCCAGCTTCGGGTAGAGGTTCTGCGCTTCCGGAATGCGTCAACCCAAAGCCCACGACCTTTACTCGAAGCTCGACACTTGGTGGTTGTAGTCGAACCAAACCACCAGGTGTCCGGCTTCGGGTACAGGTTTTGGGCTTCCGGTCGCGCCGCGCTAGCATTGACTCTGCCTGCGGCTTGGTTTCCAACCTTCTCCCCGTTCATTGTGTCCCTCCCCACGCGCGCCGAAGCGCTCGCGCTCGTCGAGTCCTGGACGGCCAGCGATTCCCTCCGCAAACACATGCTCTCCGTCGAAGCGGCCATGCGCGCGTACGCGGTGCGTTTTGGCGATGACGTGCAGAAATGGGCGGTCACCGGGCTGATTCACGACTTCGACTATGAGCGTTTTCCTAACGCGTCGCAGTCGGCCGACGTCGAACATCCGGCGGAAGGCGTGCGGTACCTGCGGAGCCTGGGTTGGCCGGAGGATGTGTGCGACGCGGTGCTCGGGCATGCGCACTACACCGGGGTGCCGAGGACGACGCGGATGGCGCAGGCGCTCTTTGCCGTCGATGAGCTGACCGGGTTGATCACGGCGTCGGCGTTGGTGAAGCCATCGCGTGCCGTGGCGGATGTGGATGTGGCCGGGGTACGCAAGAAGATGAAGGACAAGGCTTTTGCGCGGGGGGTGAATCGGGATGACATCGTACAGGGCGCAGAAGCGCTCGGGGTGCCGCTGGATGAACACATTGGCATCGTGCTCGTCTCCATGCAGGAGATTGCGGACGTCCTCGGTTTGGCCGGGGCTGGCGGGGCAGCTTCAACGACCCTCGCCGGAGACGCGTATCCCTGATGACTCCAACCGACCCTATGACTTCTCTCGCCCTTCCCATTCCAGCCTCGAGGCCCGCCGCAGGGGACGAGCGTTCGGAGCGGGCGATGGCGACGGATGGCAAGGGTGCGGTCGGGCACCGGGTGGCGGGCGTGCACGATGAGAAAGTCATCCCCCTGGTGCCGGTGACCCAGCTGCCGTTTCCTTCGGCGGACGTGCTCGAAGAACGAGCACTCGTCCTCGCGGCGCAACGCGGTGACGGTGTCGCGTTTGCTGGTCTGGTGCAGCGACACCAGCGGCGCGCGTACGCGGTGGCGCGCTCGATCGTGCTCTCGCATGATGACGCGGAGGACGCCGTGCAGGAAGGATTTCTGCACGCCTTCCGCGCGCTCGAACGGTTCCGACCGGAACAGGCCTTCGGTGCGTGGTTGCACCGGATCGTGGCCAATGCTGCGCTGGACATCGCGCGGCGGCGGAAGGTTCGTGACGCCGACGAGTTGCCGGAGACGCTGTCGTCTCCGCATCGCGATCCGGCAGAAGCTGATGAACTGCGCACGCGCCTGGCGCGGGCGCTCGAAACCCTCGGGGAGCGGCAACGGTCGGTGATCGTGTTGCACGACGTCGAGGGATACAAGCACGCGGAGATCGGCGCACTTCTCGGAATTCCCGAGGGCACCGCGCGATCTGACCTGCACCATGCCCGATCGCACCTGCGGCGATTGCTGGGCAACCTGCGGAGTGTCGAATGACGGACTTTCAGCGGACGAACCACGGCCGGAGCGACGGGGAGGATCCGACGATCTCGGCGCTGTTGCGCACCGCCTACGCGGCTCCCACGTCCACGAATTACTGGGCGGGGCTCGAGCAGCGGGTGCTGGCGCGCGTCAAGGACGCGCAGCCGCTCGCCTGGTGGACGGTGTTTTCGGAGTGGCGGACGGCGGGACTTGTCGCGGCGACGCTGGCGTTGCTGTTGGCCGGCGCGGCGACGGTGCGCACCCGTACCCTCGACGAGACCACTCCCCAGATGGCCAACGGCGCCACGATCGACCCGGCGTATGAAGCCGAACTCAAGGCGCTGCTCGATGGCGACGCGGTCACCTTCAGTTCCGATGTGCGCCGCCGCCTACCGGCGGATGCGCCCGAGCGCTATCTGAACCCGCTCGACTGGTAGACGGAACTCCCGGCCCCGTGTCCAACTCCCCGCGCTCCAAATCGCTTGCCCTGATGTTCCTGCTCGGGGCGTTTCTCACCGGCGGTGCCGTTGGCTTCGTTGCCGATCGCGCCGTCTCGCTCTCGCGTCCGTCCAGGCAGCCCATGGACGAACGCTCGATGCGCGACAGCGTCGCGCGTGAACTGCATCTCTCCGACGCGCAGCGCCAGAAGTTCGACTCGATCTTCGATTGGCGCCGCGCGCGCAACAAGGAAATCATGGAAACTGTGCGACCCTCGCTCATGGCGTCGCGCGACAGCGCACGCGTGCTGCTCATGCAGACGTTCGATCCGGAACAGCAGGCGGCCTTCCGCCTCATCATCGCCCGCTCCGCGACCGCCGACAGCGCCCGCCGCTCACGCGAGGACAAGCGATGACACGCCATCGCCGACACCGCCCTTGCCGCTCGCACATGAGCAGTGCCTGCGCGCTGATCGCCGGGGCGGTCCTCATGGCCGCCCCGCTTCGCGCTCAGGGGTTCCTCGCCGATGAGGTCGCGCGTCCGATCACGCTGCGCGACGCTATCGAACTCGCGGGCCGCAACGCACCCGCCGGCATTCTGGCGCGCGGCCTCGAGCGCAACGCCGGCGCGGCGCGCCGTCAGGCACTCGGTGCCTACGCACCCACGGTCAATCTCTCGGTCGGCAGCGGGCGCACGCAGGGCACCACGATCAACAACTTCAACGGCCAGCTGACGGCGTTGAGCGGCAACCCGTGGAGCTACAACAACGGTCTCGCCCTCAATCTCGAACTGTTCGACGGCGGCCGTCGCATTTCCGAAGTCAATCGCATTCGCGCGACGGCCGATGTCGCCGACGTCTCCGCGATCTCGGCTCGCTTCGATGCGTCGCTGCAGGTGAAGCAGCAGTTCTACGCTGCCCTCGCGGCGCGTGAATCGGCCGCCGCAGCCAAGGCGCAGCTCGAACAGGCACAGCAGCAGCTCAAGGCCTCCTCGGCCCGCGTCGCGGCCGGTGTCGCCACCAAGTCCGACTCGCTCCGTTCCGCCATTCAGGTGGGCAACGCGCAACTCGCCGTGCTCACCGCCGAAAACGATCTGCGTGTGGCCAACGCCGCGCTGACGCGGGTGGCCGGTTCCACCACCACCATCACCGCCGCTCCCGAAGACACACTCGACACGCCACTCACGCTCCCCGCCGAAGTTGAGCTGGCCGGATTCGCCGTCGAAGGACCGGAGGTGCGTCTCGCGCAGTCCAACGTGGCCGTCGCGCGGGCAGCGAAGCGCACCCAGCGTTCGTCGTATCTGCCGACGCTCGGCATGTCGTACAACTACGCGTTCAGCCAGAACAGCCGTGGCTTCGTCGGTACCAATCTGATATTGTTGGCCGGCGACCACGCGAGTCGGCAGACCATCAACTTCAACATCCAGTACCAGCTCTTCAACGGCTTCCAGCGCGAATCGCAGTCGGTGCAGCTGGATGTCGCACTCACCAACGCCGAAGCGCAGTTGAGCGATGCGCGCCTTGCCGCGCGCCAGAAGCTGACATCGTTCCTGCGCTCGCTGCAGAACGCACAGGCGCGCGTGCAGGTGCAGATGGCGGCCATCGCCGCGGCCGACGAAGATCTCCGCGTACAGCAGCAGCGCTACGCACTCGGCGCCTCCACGCTGCTCGATCTGCTCACGTCGCAGACGCAGCTGAACGAGGCACGTCAGGCCCTCATTCAAGCGCGTTTCGATGGACGGGTTGCGCGCGCGCAGCTCGCCTCCCTGCTCGGTCGCGAACTGTGACCCCGTTCCGTTCCTTGCCAGCTCGTCGGAGCGTTTCCGTGCTGTCTCGTCGTCTACCGCCCGCTATTTCCGGCGCGTGGTCTGTCTCGCGTTCGTTGGTCGCGGCGGCTGCCCTGCTGGCCGCCTGCGGGCCCAAGAAGGAACCTCCCCCGCCCGTGGGAACGGTCGTGGTGGATCGCCGCACGATCGTGGTCGATGCGCAGGCAACGGGCGCCGTCGAGCCGATCAACGTCATCGAAGTGAAGTCCAAGGCATCGGGGCTGATCACGCGCATGCCGGTGGAAACCGGTACACAGGTGCGCGCCGGCCAGTTGCTGGTGCAGGTGGATACGCGCGACGTGCAGAACCAGTACGACCAGTCGTCAGCGGATCAGCGGTCAGCGCAGGCCAACCTCGACGTCGCCGCCGCGCAGAAGAAGCGTTCCGACGAGTTGTACAAGACGCGCATCATCACGACGCAGGAATACGAGACCGCGCAGCTTGGCCTGACGCAGGCGCAGGGGCAGATGGTCCGCGCGAACACCAATCTCGATCTCGCCAAGCAGCGTCTCGAAGATGCGACCGTCGTCGCGCCGGTTGGCGGCACGATCATCTCGAAGCCGGTGGCCCTCGGCCAGGTCATCACGTCGGCCACCGGCGCCTTTGGCGGCGGCACGACACTCCTCACGATGGCCGACCTCAGCAAGGTGCGCATGCGCGCCATGGTCAACGAAACGGACATCGGCAATGTGAAGGCCGGTCAGCCGGCGCGCGTCACCGTCGATGCGTATCCGGAGCGTCCCTTCCAGGGCGTCGTGGAGAAGATCGAACCGCAGGCCATCGTGCAGCAGAGCGTGACGATGTTTCCGGTCATCATCTCGCTCCAGAACAACGAGGGCTACCTCAAGCCTGGCATGAACGGCGAAGTATCGCTGCTCATCGAACGTCGTGAGAATGTCGTGGCCGTCGCCAACGACGCCGTGCGCACGCTGCGTGAAGCGGCGACGGCGGCCGGGTTTGTCGGGCTCAATCCCGACTCGGTCGTGGCGATGGTGCGTGATGCGCAGGCCAAGATGGCCGGCGGCCGCGGTCAGCCGACCAGCGACGCGCCGGCGACGCGTTCGGTGCCGATGGCCGACGCTGGTGGCTCGGCGGCTCCTGCCGGTGGCGCTGCTGCGGGCGGCCGTATGGGCGGGCGAAGCGGCCAGGGGGGAGGGACGCCTGCGGCGACGGTGGCGCCGAGCGCCGGTGGGCGCAACGGCGGCGGCGGTCGTATCATCGCCATCCGTGCGCGCTCGGGGCTCGTCTTCGTTCAGACCGCCGAGGGTAAGTTCGAGCCGCGCATCGTTCGCCTTGGCGCCGCGAACTACGATTATTCCGAAGTGCTGGAAGGGCTCAAGGAGGGCGAGAAGGTCGCTTCGCTGGCCGTGGCCGCCTTGCAGGCCAAGCGTGATCAGGCCAACGATCGCTTCCGCAGCATGACCGCAGTGCCCGGCGCGCCGGCGGCATCGCCAGCACGTGGCGGCGCTCCTGGCGGTGGCGGTGGTCGTCCTCCAGGGGGTCGCTGATGCTGCATCTCGAGGTCTTCCGTGTTGCGCTGACGGCGCTTCGCGCGAATAAGCTGCGTTCGCTGCTCACGATGCTCGGCATTGTCATTGGTGTCGGTGCTGTGATCGCCATGGACGGCATCGGTCGCGGCGCACAGAGCGCCATCAAGGCGCGCATCACCTCGCTCGGCACGACGCTCCTCTCCATTTCGCCGGGTCAGGTGCAGGCGCGTGGTGTGGCGTCTGAGTCCGATCGCGCCAAACTGACGATGTCGGACGCGCAGGCACTCGAAGAGCAGGGCGTGCTGATCACCGCCGTGCAGCCGGAGATGTCGCGTCAACTGCAGGTGCAGTTCAACTCGAAGAACACCAGCACGCAGATCGTCGGCACGACGGCCAACTATCTCGAAGTGCGCAAGTACGAGTTGCAGGCTGGTCGCATGTTCTCGACGCAGGAAGACGCGGGCAAGCAGCGATTGGCCGTGCTCGGCCCGCAGGTGCTGGTGAACCTCGGAATCGAGAATCCGGAAGCCATCATCGGCGAGCCGGTGCGTATCCGCGGCATTCAGTTCACCGTCATCGGCGTGCTCAAGGGGAAGGGACAGACGAACCCGTTCCAGAACCCCGACGATCAGGTCCTCATTCCGCTCAACACGGCGCGCTTCCGCGTGATCGGATCGGACCGCGTGCGCAACATTTCGGTGCTTGCCGCGTCGGAGGAGAAGATCCCCGAAGCGATGGCCGAGGTGCAGAAGATCATCCGTCGCGAGCACAAGATTGCGCGCGAACGGGAGGACGATTTCCAGATCCGCAATCAGGCCGACTTCCTGACGACGGCCGCCGAAACGAGTGCGGTGTTCGGCTCGCTGCTGGCCGGCATCGCGTCCGTCTCGCTGATCGTGGGCGGCATCGGCATCATGAACATCATGCTCGTCTCCGTCACCGAACGCACGCGCGAGATCGGCGTCCGCAAGGCGCTCGGCGCGACGAAGCTCAACATCCTCTTCCAGTTCCTGATCGAGGCGATCGTTCTCTGCCTGCTGGGCGGCGCGATCGGTGTCGCGCTCGGGATGGGTGGGGCGTTGGCGCTGAGCAAGTTTGCCAACTTCACCACCGAGATCTCCTCGCAGTCGGTGATGCTGGCGTTCGTGTTCTCGGCGGCGGTCGGCGTGATCTTTGGCGTCTGGCCGGCGCGCCGGGCGGCGGGCCTCGATCCGATTACCGCGTTACGGTACGAGTAGCGTCTCGTCCGATGCTGGAAGACCTCACGACCCGGTGAGGCAAGGCGAAGCGGCCCCGTTGATGCAGTTGCATCGACGGGGCCGCGTGCCGTTCGGGACTTTGTCCCGCGATCGAACACCCTGCTACATTTCGCTCTCAGCACCAATCCATGGCAACCGATTCCGATCCGATGGAGTCAGCGGTCTCCGCCGACTCCACACCCGATAGCAGCACCGGCGGCTCGTCCGCCACGCCGCCACCCTCGCCTGACGTGCTTCGTCATCCGACGGGACCGTCGGTTCCGCCAATGGGTGGAATCGATGCGGGCACGGCCACCCCCGGTGTCGAGCTGCACGCCACGACCGGGATGTTTCCCAAGCTCGCTGCGGCGCGCGCGCAGCATCACCGTGACGAGCATCCCACGGGGAAAAGACTCGCCGTTCTGACGCTGACAGCGCTTGGTGTCGTGTACGGCGACATCGGCACGAGTCCGCTGTACGCCGTCAAAGAGTGCTTCGGCAAGTTGTACGGCCTGCAGCCCACGCGCGACAACGTGTTCGGCGTGCTTTCGCTCATCGTCTGGGCGCTCACGCTCGTCATCAGCGTCAAGTACATCAGTTTCATCCTGCGCGCGGACAACCGCGGCGAAGGCGGTACCTTCGCGCTGCTCGCGTTGATCTTTCCCAAGCAGCAGTCGGCCACGTCCAAGACGCGCGGGAGACTCATCGTCGCACTCGCACTGTTCGGCACCGCGCTGCTGTACGGCGACGGCATCATCACGCCGGCCATGTCGGTGCTTGGTGCGATGGAAGGTCTGGAGATCGCACTCCCGAATGTGGCCCAGTACATCGTGCCTATCACACTGACCATTCTCGCGACGCTGTTCACCACGCAGTATCTCGGCACCGACAAAGTCGGCAAAGCCTTCGGGCCCGTGATGCTGGTCTGGTTCTTCACCATCGGCGGACTGGGGCTGATGGAGGTGACGACGTCACCGTGGATTCTTGGCGCGGTGAACCCCATACATGCCGTGCGCTTTGTCGCGGCGAACCACACGCTCGCGTTCGTGGTGCTTGGCTCCGTCGTGCTCGTCATCACCGGCGGCGAAGCGCTCTACGCGGACATGGGCCATTTCGGCGTGCGACCCATTCGTCTCGCCTGGCTCATCCTCGTCTTTCCGGCGTTGCTGCTCAACTACTTCGGGCAGGGTGCGCTGCTCGTGCGCGATCCGGCGGCGGCAACCAATCCGTTCTTTCTGCTGGCGCCCAGGGCGCTGCTCATACCGCTGCTGATCATCGCCACGGCGGCGGCCGTTGTCGCGTCGCAGGCGATGATCACCGGTGCGTTCTCCGTCACGCGGTCTGGCATTCAGCTCGGCTACATCCCGCGCATGGAGATCCGTCACACCTCGAAGACCGAGCAGGGGCAGATCTACATTCCCGAGGTGAACTGGTTCATCGCCGTGGGTTGTCTGCTCATTGTCGTGGCCTTCAAGAACACGTCGGCGTTAGGCGCGGCGTACGGCATCGCCGTGACCGGCACGATGCTCATCACGACCATCCTGTTCTACTTCGTTGCGCGTCTGCGTTTCCGCTGGGAAGCGTGGCAGGCCCTGTTGCTGACGGCGTTGCTGCTGGTAGTGGACATCTCCTTCTTCAGCGCCAACATCATCAAGCTGCCGCACGGTGGCTGGGTGCCGATGGTCCTCGGCGTGATCCTGTTCATGCTGATGCTGACCTGGAAGCGCGGTCGCCTGCTGTTGAGCGAACGGCTGAAGGAAGGGTCGATGCCGCTCACGCTCTTTCTGGATGGCGTCGAAAAATCGTCGGTGCATCGCGTGGCCGGCACCGCGGTGTTCATGACCGGCAACGATGACGGCGTGCCGCCCGTGTTGTTGCATCACCTCAAGCACAACAAGGTGCTGCACGAGCGCGTGCTGCTGGTGTCCATCAAGACGTCGGACGCGCCCGAAACGAGCCCGGGCGAACGTGTGCGTGTCACGCCACTCGGCCAGGGCTTCTGGCGCATCGTGGCAACGTACGGCTTCATGCAGTCGCCAAACGTTCCGCAGGTGCTCGAAGTGGCGGACCAGATGGGCATTCGCTGCAAGCCGATGGAAACGAGCTACTTCCTTGGACGCGAACGCTTGATTCCGACGAAGGGCCGCCCCGACGATCCGTTCAAGATTTCACGCTGGCGCAAGATCATCTTCTCGATCATGGCGCGTAACGCACGTTCGGCGACGGAGTTCTTCGGTATTCCGCCCAATCGTGTGGTCGAGCTGGGCACGCAGATCGAGTTCTGAGCAGGCGCAACGACGGTTGGACTCAGTCGCCCATCGCCGGCACGGCATCGATCCCCTGCTGCACGTTCGCACGCTTGGCGCGCTGCTGCGTGCGACGTGTCTTCACGCCATCGAGATACGTATACACAACGGGCGTGACGTAGAGCGTGATGAGCTGCGAGAACGCCAGCCCGCCCACCACGGCGAGACCGAGCGGTTGCCGCGACTCGGCGCCCGCGCCGTAGCCGATCGCGATCGGCAACGTGCCCATCAACGCTGCCATCGTCGTCATCGTGATCGGACGGAAGCGCACGCGCGCCGCCTCCATGATCGCGTCGGACGGTGACATGTTGTGGTCGCGCTCCGCTTCGATGGCGAAGTCGATCATCATGATCGCGTTCTTCTTCACGAGGCCGATGAGCATGATGATGCCCACGTATGCGTACACGCTGAGGTCCTTGCCGAAGATCAGCAGCGTGATGAGCGCGCCGACAGCGGCGAACGGCAGGCCTGAGAGAATCGTGATCGGGTGCACGAAGCTCTCGTAGAGGATGCCGAGCACCATGTAGATGACGAAGATGGCGACGAAGAGCAGCGCCAGCAGTCCACTCTGCGCCTGTGCGAACGCCTGCGTATCGCCCGACAGTGCGGTGCTCACGTCCGACGGCAGCACGGCGCGCGCTTCACGCTGCACGGCGTCGACGGCGGTGCCGAGCGCCACGGTCGGTCGCGTGTTGAACGAGATCGACACGGACGGCAGCTGTCCGTTGTGCTGGATCGACTGCGGGCCGACGCCTTTGGTGAACTTGGCCACCGAGCCGAGCTCGATGAGGTTGCCGGTATTGGAGCGAATGAAGAGTTGGCTCAGCGCGGCGGGATCGGTCTGGTATTCCGGCTTGAGCTCGAGCACGACCCAGTACTGGTTGGTTTGCGTGTAGATCGTGGAGACCTGACGCGAACCGTACGCGTTGTAGAGCGCCTGTTCGATCTGCGCTGCACTCACGCCAAGTGCGGACGCGCGCTCACGATCGATTTCGATACCGACCTGCGGATTGCCCACCTGCAAGTCGCTGGAAATGTTCTCGAGCTCCGGCAGTTCGCGCATGCGTGCTTCAAGCTGACGCGCCGAGTTGTAGAGCAGGGCGATGTCCGGCGCTTGCAGCGAAATCTGATAGGCGCTGTTGCCGCGACGGCCACCGATGTTGATGGGCGGTTGATTGCGGAAGAACACCTGCACACCGGGCACCTTCGATGTCGCGCGCGTGAGTTGGCGCATGACCTCGTCCACGTGCGGACGCTCGCTCCGATCGACGAGCGTCATCTGCAGTCGCCCGCTGTTGCTGCCGCCACCGCCCGGTCCTCCGCCGACGGATCCGAGTACGAACTTCACATTCGGATCCTTCTGCACGATCAGTGCGACCTCGCGAATCTTGGCTGCGAGCGCATCAAAGCCCACGCCTTCGGGCGCTTCGATCGAACCCGAGAGGCGGCCGGTGTCTTCCGACGGCAGGAAGCCCTTCGGGATGTACATGAAGAGGCCGACCGTCAGCGCGAGCATGACCGCACTGAACGCCAGCGTGAGTCCGCGATGGTTCATCACCCAGCGAAGCGAGCGAATGTAGCCGCCTTCCGTCCGCTGATACAGCCGCTCCACCGAGCGCCACCTGCCATTCACGTCGGTGTGCGCGTCTTCGGCACGCAGGAAGCGCGCGCAGAGCATCGGCGTGAGCGTGAGCGAGACGAAGCCCGACACGAGGATCGCCACGCCGATCGTCACCGCGAACTCGCGGAAGAGACGGCCGACCAGTCCGGGCATGAAGAGCAGCGGGATGAACACCGCCACCAGCGACAGCGTCATGGAGAGAATCGTGAAGCTGATTTCCTTCGAGCCATCGAGCGCCGCCTGCATCGGCGTCTTTCCCTTCTCGATGTGGCGCACGATGTTCTCGAGCATCACGATCGCATCGTCAACCACGAAACCGACGGCGAGGGTGAGCGCCATCAGCGACAGGTTATCAAGACTGTAGTCGAGCATCCACATGATCGAGCACGTGCCGATCAGTGAAAACGGCAGCGCGAGCGACGGGATGATCGTCGCGCGCACGTTCCGCAGGAACAGGAAGATCACCATGATGACGAGGAACAGCGTCAGCAGCAGGGTGAACTTCACGTCGTCCACGGAATGCTTGATGGAGACGGCGCGGTCGAAGATTGTCTCCACCTGCACACTGGGCGGCAGCTGCGGCGCGAGTTCGTCCATGATCTTCTGTACGCCTTCCGACACCTCCACGGTGTTCACGCCCGGCTGGCGGATGATGGCCAGCGCGATGTTCGAACGACCATTGAGTTCGCTCATGCCGCGCGTGTTCTGCAATCCGTCGATGACGTTGCCCAGATCACCCAGGCGAACCGGCGCACCATTGCGATACGCCACCACCAGCGCACGGAATTCCGTGGCGTTCCTGAGCTGACCCGACGCCTGCAACGTGAAGGACTGGTTGGGTCCCATCAGGATGCCGGCCGGCGTGTTCGAGTTGCCCTGAGTGATCGCCGCCTGCACCTCGTCGATGCCGATGCCGCGTGCCTTCATCGCGTTCGGGTCGAGCTGCACGCGCACCGCATACTTGGCCGAACCGTACACCTGCACCTGCGCCACACCGGTCACAGTGGAAATCCGCTGCGCGATGAACGTTTCGGCGTACTCATTCAACTCGACGCGGGACAGCTGGTCGGAGTTGAGGCTGTACATCATGATCGGCGAATCGGCACCGTTCGCCTTGTTGTACGACGGCGGATTGATCCCCTGCGGCAACTGGCGCAGCGTCTTCGAGATGGCTGATTGCACGTCGGCCGCCGCCTTGTCGATGTCACGATCGAGATTGAACGTCAGCGTGACGTTGGTGCTCCCCTGTGAGCTCGACGACGTGATGTTGTCGATGCCCGACACCGTGGTGAACGCCTGCTCCAGCGGCGTCGCCACGGAGGTCGCCATCACCTCCGGACTCGCGCCCGGCAGGCTGGCCGACACCGTGATCGTCGGGTAGTCGATGGTGGGCAGGTCGCTCACCGGCAGCTCGCGATACGCGAGCACACCGAAGACGAGAATGCCGACCATGACCAACGTCGTCATGACCGGCCGCTTGATCCAGATCGCGCTCAGATTCATTGCTCGTCGCCTCGTTACTGGCGCGCTGGTGACGCGCCGTTCCCCGATTCACGTCCCGTGGAATCGCCCTTCGGCGCTCCAGTGGCTCCGTTCGCTCCGCGTCCCGAACGACCGCCGCTGCCTGCCGGAGCGGCCGTGGCGGCACCGCGGATTTCCACCTTGGCACCATCGTTCAGGCGCGTCTGTCCGTCCACGATGAGCTGCTCACCGCCGACCAGGCCGGAGTCGATCTTGCTCAGCTGGCCGACCTGCCGACCGACCTTTACGGCGATGCGCTTGGCCTTGGACCCTTCGCCAATCACGTACACGTACGACCCCGACGCCGTGGTCACGACCGCGACCGATGGCACCGTCACTGCCTGACTGTCGATGCTGAGCTCCAGTCCGACCGCCACGAACTGGCCGGGCCAGAGATCCCGGCCCTCATTGGCCACGCGTGCCTTGAGCAGCACCGAGCCCGTCGCGCGATCCACCAGGTTGTCGATGAACGTCAACGTGCCGGTCACCGTTCTGCTCGTATCGCCACCACTCGGCGTCACCATCACCGGCAGCGGGCGATCGAGTCCGGCGCGCTTGCGCATTTCCTCGAAGTCGCGCTCCTGCACGCTGAAACGCACCAGCACCGGCCGCAGTTCGTTGATGGTGACCAGCGCCGGATCCGAATTGGCGCGAACGAGATTGCCGGCCTTGATGGCCAATTGACCGGTGCGACCGGAAATCGGCGCACGAACGGTCGTGTTCTCGAGCGCGATACGCGCGGCTTCCAGCGACGCCGTCCCAGCGGCAACGGTTGCCGCGAGCGCCGAGGCTTCCGCGAAGGTCTGGTCGAGCTGCTGTCGGGTGACGTAGCCGTCCTTGGCCAGCGCGGCAAATCGCGTCGAGTCGCCGCGCGCGCGGGTGAGGGTTGCCTGGTCGCGGGCCAGCGTCGCCTGCACCCGATCGACTTCGGCGCGGAACGGGCGGGGGTCGATCTGGAAAAGCAACTGCCCCTGCTTCACCTCGTCGCCCTCGGCGATGGCGACGCGCGTGAGCATACCGCTCACCTGCGACTGCACCGCCACCGTGCGATTGGGTTCGACTTCGCCGTTGGCGGTCACCACGTACGGCAGCGGACCCCGCTTCACGACGTCCGTGGCGACGGTGGGTGCGGGTCGTTGGGGACGGGGCTTTTCCTTGCAGGCGGCGAGCGCGAGAAGCATGGACGCCGCAGCGAGGCGCGTCCCGAGGTGGTAACGGAGGCGGCGCGCGCGGCGCGGCCAGATGACAAGAAGATGCATTCGCAGGGCGAACGTCTGTACGGAAGAGCGCGCCGGTCGCTGCGCCCCGAGGGTCGCAACACGGCGCGCCATGAGGGGAAATGGCGCTATGCGCGTCTGAACATAACGTCGTCAGAGGGTATTCCGTTGCGAGCTTGCCGCCACCGCCGTCGTGAAGCAGCTTGTAGACAACCTCTTCCTCGTGCCGTCCCGCCTCATCGTCAGAGGATGCGCATGCGAGCGCCCTTCGCGTTCACAGTAGTTGTTGGTGTGCTGCTCATACTTCCCAACGGCATCGCCGCCCGGACGCCGGTTCGGTCGAGTGGCGCGCGCGAGTCGCGGCTGCCTGCCCCCACGTCGATCGTCCCTTCGCCGGCGTTCGCCGTGGCGCAGTTGCAGGGAGGCTCACGCAGCGGCGCCCACAGCGCCGCAACCGTGAGCCAGCTCCGCCGCCCTCCCTCGCCCGACGATCGGAATGTCGGTCGGAACGACGAGCTCAATGCGGTCGTGGAGCAGTACTGCGAAAAGTGCCACAATCCGGACGATCGACGGGGCAACCTGTCCTTGATCAATTTCGATGTGGATCGCGCACCACTGCAGGCGGACGTCGCCGAAAAGATGGTCGCCAAGCTGCGCGCCGGCATGATGCCTCCGCCCGGATCGTCGCGTCCGAATGTCAAAACCATTGACGCGCTGGTTGCCGCGCTCGAGCGGCAGCTCGACTCGGCGGCGGTGGTACGCCCGAATCCCGGGCATCGCACGTTTCAGCGACTCAACCGCGCCGAATACCGGGCGTCAGTGAATGCCGTGCTGGGACTCGATGTGGATGCCGGCATCTACCTCCCGCTCGACACGAAGAGCGACAACTTCGACAACATCGCCGACGTGCAGGCGCTCTCGCCCGCACTGCTGAACGGTTACCTGCGCGCGGCCAGCGACATCAGTTGGCTCGCGCTCGGCAACGCCAACGCGTCGTCGGCCGCGTATACGTATACCGTGCCCAAGATGGCGTCGCAGACGGAGCACGCGGAAGGGACGCCCTTCGGCTCGCGGGGCGGCATTGCAGCGGTCCACACCTTCCCCGCCGACGGCGACTATCGCTTCGACATCAACTTCTTCCACGAAACCACCGGTGCTTTCGCCGGTGGTCTCGCGCGCGGCGAGCGGCTGGAGATTTCAATCGACGGAGCGCGCGCGGCGCTGCTCGACATCGACCGATTCATGCACGCCTCCGACCCCAACGGCGTCGCCATGGCCACCGAGCCGATCCGCATCAGTGCGGGGCCGCATCGCATCGCCGCCGCGTTCGTGCCACCGGGTTTTCAGAACGTATCGCAGGAGCTGATTTCCCCGCTCAAGTACTCGCTCTTCAGCACCTCCAACGCGACCGCCTACGGCTTCCAACAGCTCCCGCACCTCCGGGAGTTCACGGTGAAGGGGCCACTGACGACCACTGGGCTGTCGGAAACGCCCGTACGTCGACGCGTCTTCTCCTGTCGGCCGTCGGCGTCGTTGACCGCGCGCGGCTGCGCGCGACAGATCGTGGACCGCATCGGCACGGAGGCGTACCGGCGTCCACTCTCGGCGGAAGACCGGCGGGGACTTCTCTCGCTGTACGACACCGGCGCGGCGGGCGAAGGCGGGTTTGAGGCCGGGGTGCGATCAGCGTTGGAAGGGATTCTTGCCAGCCCGGATTTCGTTTTCCGGTTTGAGCGTGCGCCGATGAACGCACCGTCCGGCGCGGCCTTCAAGTTGCGCGATCTCGATCTCGCGTCGCGACTGGCGTTCTTCCTCTGGTCGGCCCCGCCCGATCGCGCGCTCATCGACCTGGCCGCGCATGGTGCGCTCTCCAGGCCCGCCGTGCTGGAACGCGAGGTGCGGCGCATGTTGGCCGACCCGCGCGCAGCGTCGTTGTCCACGCGCTTCGCGGCACAATGGTTGCGCCTTCCCGACCTCGACATGGTGCAGCCGGATATCCGGCAGTACCCGGACTTCGACGAGCAGCTGCGCGGCGCGATGCGACAGGAGACGGAGCTTTTCTTCGACAACATCGTGCAGGACGACCGCAGCGTTCTCGACCTGTATCGGGCCGACTACACGTTCGTGAACGAGCAATTGGCACGGCATTACGGCATACCGAACGTGGCCGGCAGCACCTTTCGCCGCGTGACGTATCCCGACAGCACGCGCCGCGGCATTCTTTCGCACGCCAGCATCCTCACGCTCACCTCGCACGCCACGCGCACGTCGGCGGTGGAGCGTGGGAAGTGGGTGATGGAAGTGCTGCTCAACAATCCGCCGCCGCCGCCACCACCGGGCGTGCCCGATCTCGAAGCGACACCATCGTCGCAAGGCTCGCGGCCGCTCACCGTGCGCGAGCGCATGGAAGAGCATCGGAAGAATCCGTCGTGCCGATCGTGTCACCGGATGATGGATCCCATCGGTCTCGCGATGGAGAACTTCGACGCCACCGGTCGCTGGCGCGTGCGCGACAACGGCATGCCGATCGATTCGCGGGGGGATCTGTGGGACGGATCGAAAGCCGAAACGCTTCCGGCGCTGCAGGCCGCCCTGCTCAAACGACAGGAGACGCTGCTGCGCACGTTCACGCGCAACCTCATGGCGTATGCGGTTGGCCGCCGCGTCGAGGCGTTCGACATGCCCACCGTCCGCCGCATTGTGCGTGACGCGGCCAGCCAGGACCACCGGATGTCGGCCTTCATTTTAGGCGTGGTACGCAGTCCTGCGTTTCAGATGCAGGGTGTCGATGACCCCACCAAGTCGGCGGTGGCGCAACCAGAATCCAACCAGCGCTGAGGACGATCGACATGGGGATCATGACGCGACAGCCACTCGACCGCCGCACCTTTCTCCGAGGAATGGGGGCGATGGTCGCGCTCCCGTATCTCGAGGCCATGCGCCCGGTGGGTCGACTCGCGGCCTCCGGTGCCGCCGCCGCCGATCCGACCCGCGTGCTCTTCATGGAGATGGTGCACGGTGCGGCAGGGTGCAGCCCCTTCGGTCTCGCAGAGCATCTCTGGGCACCGCCGACGACGGGCGCCGCCTTCGATCTCAGCGCGACCTCGCTGTCACCGCTGGAACCCTGGCGCAAGTACCTCACCATCGTCAGCAACACCGACGTGCGCATGGCGGAAGCGTACAAGGCCGAGGAGATCGGTGGCGACCACTTCCGATCGAGCGCGGTCTTTCTCACCCAGTCGCATCCAACGCAGACGGAAGGCTCCGACATCTTCGTCGGAACCTCGCTCGACCAGCTGTACGCCCGACGATTCGGGCAGGGAACTCCCATTCCCTCCATGCAACTGTGCATCGAGCCGTTGGATCGCGCCGGCGGCTGCGCGTACGGATACTCGTGCATGTACACGGATTCCATCAGTTGGGCATCGCCCACGGAACCGTTGCCGATGATCCGCGATCCGCGCGTGGCCTTCGAAACCCTGTTTGGCGTGGGCGGAACGGCGGCCGAGCGTGCCGCACGAACGCGCAGCACGGGGAGTGTGCTCGACTGGATCACGGCGCGCGTGGGACAGCTGCAGCGGGAACTGGGCACCGCCGATCGCCAACGCATGGAACAGTACCTCGAGAACGTGCGCGAGATCGAGCGTCGTATTCAACAGGTCGAAGCCCGTAACGACACCGGCGAAGAGCGTGAACTCGCCGGCGCACCGACCGGCGTGCCGGACTCGTTCGGCGAGCATGTGCGGATCATGTTCGACCTGCAGGTGCTGGCCTTGCAGAGCGACACGACGCGCGTCTTCTCGTTCAAGATGGGGCGGGACGCCTCCGCGCGCGTGTTTCCGGAGAGCGGCATCATGACCGGCTTCCATCCCTCGTCGCACCACGGCAACAACCCGGCGCGGGTGAGGGAATTTGCCGAGATCAACCGCTACCACGTGGGGCTGCTGCCGTATCTGCTGGAGAAGCTCAGCACCACGATGGATGGTGAAAAGTCGCTGCTCGAGAAAACGGCGATTGTGTACGGCTCGCCGATGTCCGACAGCAACACGCACAACCACCGTCGGTGCCCGCTGCTGCTGCTGGGTGGTGGCAACGGGTCGCTGCGCGGGAACGTGCACCTCAAGGCGCCGGACGGGACCCCGATGGCCAACGCGATGCTCAGTCTGATGCATCGGCTTGGGATGGATGATCTCCGGTCGTTCGGCGACAGCACCGGCGAATTCACCTTCTGACTTCTGACGGAGCAGCAGATCATGCAGATACCGGCCTTTCCGTCGGTCCGCCATCGTTCGGGATTGCTCGCCCTGGTGCTGCCGCTGGGCTTCGGAGTAGGCGCGTCCCATTCGGCACCGGTCCTGCTGCCGGCGGCCGTGGTGGCGGATGCGGCGATGCGGGGCGATGTCGCCGCGGTGCGGGCGCTGGTGCTCAAGGGAAACGACGTGAACGCCGCACAGGGCGACGGCATGACGGCGTTGCATTGGGCCGCGTATCGAGGTGACTCGGCGCTCGCGCTGTTGCTGCTGCGGTCGCGCGCCAACGTCGCCGCGACGACGCGGATCGGCACGTACACGCCGCTGCACATCGCGTCGCAGAACGCCAGCGGCGGTGTGGTCCGCGCGCTGCTGCGCGCAAAATCCAATGTCGCAGCGCTGAGCAGCGACGGCACCACCGCGCTGCATCTGGCCGCGCTGGGCGGCGACACGGCGATCGTCGCCGCTCTGCTGGTGGCCGGATGCGATGTCAACGCCACCGAGCCAACCTGGGGGCAGACGCCGCTCATGCTCGCGTCGGCGCGTGGTCGCGCGGATGCGGTGCGCGTGCTGCTGGCGCAAGGTGCTGACACACGGCGCACGGGCACGACGATGGATCCGATGAAGAGTGCCGCGCAGGACCGACAGGCCAAGCAGGTGCGCAACACGACGCTCTCGCAGCTGCGCGAACAACAGGGCAAATCCAACGACCTCAACTGGCAGCCCGATACGCGACAGGTGCAGTTGGCCGTCAGTGCCGCGCTGGTGCTGGAGCGACGGAAGATCGACTCCAACGCGCTCGCCGCCGCCGCGGCGGCATCGGTGGGAGAGGAGGCGCGACTCGCCGCACAGGGCGGACCCGGGCTCGACGACGACTCTCCGGGTTACACCGAGCTGCTCGGCGCGCAGGGTGGACTGACGGCCCTGCTGCTGGCCGTTCGCGAAGGGCAGCAGGGAGCCGTGGCGGCGCTGATCGACGGCGGCGCGGACATCGATCAGGTGAGCGCCGGAGACCACACCAGTCCCCTGCTCATGGCGGCCATCAACGGACAGTACGATGTCGTGATGCAGCTGTTGGCAGCCGGCGCCGATCCCAAACTGGCCAGCGACGCCGGAGCAACGCCGCTGTACGGTGTGCTGAACAAGGAATGGGCTCCGACGTCGCGCACGCCGCAGCCGGCCTATCATCTGCAGCAGCGCGTCCGCTATCTGGAGGTCATGGAAGCGCTGCTCAAGGCCAAGGCCAATCCGAATGCGCGGCTCAAAAGATCACTCTGGTACACGACCTACAACCGCGACAATCTGCGCGTTGATTTCAACGGCGCGACCGCCTTCTTTCGTGCGGCGTACGCCACCGACGTGCCGGCGATGCAACTGCTGCTGCGCTATGGCGCCGATGCCAGGATTGGCACCATCAAACCGGCCACGCGCGCCCGTCGCGGCGGGCCGACATCGGGCGCCACCCGCGAGGATCCGTCCGGGATTCCCGCGATTGCCGACGGGGGCGTTGGCGTGTTGCCGCTGCAGGCCGCGTCCGGCGTTGGCTACGGACAAGGCTTTGCCGCCAACGATCATCGTCATGTCGCCGACGGCTGGATGCCGACGGTCCGTTTCCTGATCGATTCGCTCGGCGCCGACGTGAACGCCCGCGACTACGCCGGATTCACCGCGCTCCACCATGCGGCCGCGCGCGGCGACAACGAGATGATCCGGTATCTCGTGTCCAAGGGCGCGGACGTGAAAGCAATTGCACGATCCGGACAGACCACTGCCGATATGGCGAACGGACCGGTTCAGCGCATCTCGCCGTATCTCGAAACGGTGAAGCTGCTTGAAGAGCTGGGGTCGAAGAACAACCACAAGTGCGTGTCCTGCTGACGCTCAGCGCGCGCCCTTGAGCGTCTGGTATTGCGCAGCGGCAAAGTTGACCTTCTGATCGATCGCGATCTTGCCGATCGCGGCCGTGGCCTTGGTCGGATCGCCGTTCACGCCGGCGTCGGGTGCACCGCCGCCCGGCATCAGCTTGTCCGTCCGGATCCCCTCGGGATACACATACAGCAGTTGCGACGTGTCACTGGTGCCGGCGTGCGACCCGACCGTCTGCGCGTCCCACCCGAAAGTCTTCTGCAGATAATCGCGAATGGCGATGCGACCCTTCTGGTAGTAGTCCACGAGCGCATACACGCGGACGCCCGACCCCGCCCACTCCGCGTTCAGCGCGTCGGCAACGGCGGTCATGCCCGCTTGATTTCCTCCGCTGTCACCGATCAGCAGAATATCGGTGAAGCCGTGCACCTTGAGGGAACGGGCCGCCGCGTCCAGGAGCCTATCGTAGCTGGGTGAGGGGAGCGAGATGACGCCCGGTTTGGCGCCGAAGTCGGGCCTTCTGTAATCGCCCTCTGGCACGTACTGCACGGTGGGCGCGACCAGCGTATTCCCCAATTTCTCCGCCAACTGCCCCGCGGCGAACGTGACGATGTAATTGTGCTTGCCGAGCACCATGTGCGGTCCGTTCTGCTCGGTGCCGCCGGTGGGGACAATCACTGTGCGTGCACCGCCGCCGATCGCATCGCGGATTTCGGTCCACGTCATCGCTTCGAGAAACGGCGCGGCCAGCAGATCGGGACGCGTCTGTGCGGAGAGCGGCACGGCACCGCCCATCAGGCCAAACGTGACGGCGAGCGCGGCGCGAATGCCACAGTGGCGCCGCAGATGCATCGGCGGGTTAATCGACGAGTGCGTCGGCGGGTTGATCGGCGATTGCACCCGTGAGTGCAGCGGCGGGTTAATTGGACCGTTCATCCGGGTGCGCATCAGCGGCGCCCTCCGGTCGCGAGTTCGGAGCGGATCTGCGACAGCGCGTTGTCGATCTTGATCTGCACCAGCGTTCGCCCGAGTTCCGCCGTGGCCTTGGTCGGATCGCCGTTGACGCCGCTGTCGGCACTGCCACCGGACGGCGCCAGCCGATCCCTTCGCACCAGCGATGGATTCACAAACAGCAGTTCGGATGTGTCCACCATGCCGGCGTGACTGCCGATGGCTTCCGGCGCGAAACCCAGCGAGCCGAGATAGGTGCGGATGTCGGCGGAGGACTTGGTGTAGTAGTCGCCGATGAACAGTGCGCGGGCGGCACTGCCCTGCCAGGCGGCGTTCAGTTGGTCAGCGGCGGTCTTCATCCCCGATTGGTTGCCGCCCGAGTCTCCGATGAGGATGATCGTCGTGAAGCCGCCAGCCTTGAGACTTTGCGCGGCGTGCACCAACAGGTCGACGAATCGGTCTTCGGGCAAGGTGATTGTGCCTGCCTTGGCCATGTGCCCACGCAGCGGCGCGTTCCAACTCCCTTCCGGTACGTAGGTGATCACCGGCGCCACGAGCGCATTCCCCAGCGTCCGGGCAATGCGGTCGGTAGTGAACTGCAGCACGTATTTGTGCTCGCCGGTGACCATGTGCGGACCCTTCTGCTCCTGACCGGCGGTGCCGATGATCACCGTCTTCGTTCCGCGCTGCATCCGGTCGCGCACTTCGGTCCAGGTGAGCTCATCGAGAAAGACCGGTGCGTTCTGCGCTCGCAGGCCATCGGTGCCGGGTATGTACCCGGCACCGATCGTCGCCCACAGCAGCGCTGCGGTGAACGCTCGCATCATGGCTTCGCGAAGTTGGTGTTGGTCTCCTTCTCCGAGAGCGGTGTGGCGAAGCAGAGGCTTCGCCCCGGGAGCTCTTCCTTCGGATCAAGCACCCCTGGGCGGTTGAGGGCCGTCCAGCGGCGAAGATCGCCGAGTCGACGCCCTTCGAGCCACAGCTCAATACCGCGTTCACGCCGGAGCGCCGTCCAGCCGTCGGCGACCGTGGTGGCCACCACCGGCGGAACCGAGAGCGCGGCCCGGCGCACGTTCATGATTGTCACGGCGCCGGCCACGTCGTTGGCGATCAGCCTGGCTTCCGCGTCGATCAATCGCATCTCCCACCCGGTGGCGAGGTTGATCGGTGATGTCACCAACGGGTGCTTGGTCTGAAAGTACCAGCGTACGCGTCCGAGACTTCCAACCGCGGCGTCTCCCACCAGAATCGTGAGACTGCTGTCGAAGGGCACTCGCGCGTCTCGCGTGCTCTTTCGAATGGTTTCGAGTGGCGTGTTCCAGACGGTGTGCGCCCGATACGGCTGATTCGCGCTCGCCCAGAAGATCCGATTGTTCTGATCGAGTTCAGTCTGGAAGTATGGCATCCGATACGCGAAGGTGCTGGGTATGAGCGCCGCGTCGGTCACCGCGCCGCTGACGTTGCCCAGCGAAAGCCGAACCGACGCGCGTCCTGCCGTTGCCGCGTCCCGCAGCGCGGCATTGTTGGCCACCGTCGCCACCGTGATCGCTTCGGTGAAATTCGCCTCGGCGCGGGTGAAGTACACGGTGCTCGGGCCAGGCGCCCCGCCGTTGATCACCCCTTCACAAAAGTTCTCGCCGAGCAGGCGGTTGGAGTAGCCGGCCCACACCAGCGCTTGTGCGTGCACCGCACTGTTGGCTGCGGCCGAGCCGAGGGCACTCTTCGCCCGTGCCACCGCGTCTTCGGCGGTCCAGCGCGCACGTTGCGAGCGATTCCACCAATCGCCGCCGTCATCGTCGGTCAGCCTGCCGTTCTGCTGCTGCACGGTGATGCCGAATGCACCGGAGGAGCCACCGGGAAAGAGCTCGCGCGACACCGCGGCTCCGGTGTATGCCACCCAGTTGAGCCCTTCGGAGAGTTCGCGCCCTGCCCCTGTCACGAGTGCGCTCAAGGCACTCGGTGTGTTGAGCGCGTCGGCATTGATTGGGCCGGGGTTGGTGGCATCGAGGGCACACCCGGACACGCCAGCCAGCAACGAGGCAGTCCCAGTCACATAGATCGCACGCCGCATCGGGGCCGCGATCGTCGAGGAGATCGTCATGCGCATTGGCGTTTCCTCAGTAGGAGAGACGGAGAGACATCGCGAACACTGCGGGGGCCGGTATCTGCTCGTTGATGCCGCGCACGGTGGCATTGAACGAATCGTTGTTGGTCATCTCGGGGTCGAACAACGGCATGCCGAAGTTGCGACGGAAGATATTCTGCGCCGAGAAAACGAACACACTGCTCGTACTCGGTTTGATCAGGCGCCCGAGTGGCACTGTCAGCGAGATATCGCGGACTTTGAAAAAGTCCGCTTTGAAGATGAACATGTCGCTGCGGACGTTGGCCGGGATGCACGTCAAGGTTTCGCGGACGGTAATCGGCTGTTTCGCAGCGATGTTGGCATACGCATCGAAGCAGGTGGGCCAGAGCACGGAGCGCGAGAGCGCGTTGAACGACGCGCCTTCTTCGATGAATGCACCGCCCTGGTATTCGCCGCGTGCCGTCAGCGTGATCTTCTTCCAGCCACGAATGCTGATGTTTCCGCCAATGATCCGTGTGGGACTGCTGGGGCCAAACGCGTGGTTGGAGACGGTATCCGGCGCGACGCCGCGGGCATCCGGATTCCGAATCAGCTTGCCGCGGACCGTCGGCGCGGCCTGGCCCTGAATCACCCACCCCGAGTTGCCGATGCTGAACGACGGCGCTCCACCCAGGCTGATGACCTTGTTTCTGTTGGTGCTGATGTTGACACCGGCCTTGAGACCAAACGCCTCGCGATCGATGATATCGTGATTCAGGGCGAGTTCGACCCCGTACTTGTTCATCTCACCGACGTTGCGCAGCGAGGAGTTGAGGAATCCAAGGCTCGGCACTGAGCGCACGTTGAACAGGGCGTCGGTCGTGGTGGCGTTGAAGTAGGTGAAGTCAACGGTGGTCCGACCGGTGAACAACGTCTGGTCGAAGCCGAGCTCGATCTCGGTTGTGCGTTCAGGGCCGAGATCCGGGTTGCCGAGGTTGTTGGGGCGCACCCCGCTGGCCGAACCCCAGGCAAG